>OLPP01000298.1_pt1 | contig 48932 bp, 56 predicted proteins | sample 1643151 | NCBI WGS metagenome assembly OLPP01 (sample SAMEA3136679, study PRJEB25190) | human gut metagenome | biome: human gut; feature: human-associated habitat; material: faeces | place: Austria | collected 2013 | reverse complement strand
AAAGTCACAAATATGCTTTATTTATCTTCAGGAGTTCGTCTGCTCCGCAGCCTCACAAATCAGAATTTTCACATTTTGTTTTTCATCGAATATACTGTTGTAGAATAAAACAGGAGTATTAGCCATGCGAAGATATCTCATAATATTAATGATGCCATGTTTTGTCATGCTGTTTGGTATTTGCTGTCTGGCAGGCTGTGAGGGAAGCCGTCATCATTTGAAAAAAGTACGTTTAAATGAGGTAGCACATTCTATTTTTTATGCCCCGCAGTATGTAGCGATTGAAAAAGGATATTTTGAAAAAGAAGGAATTAAACTGGAACTTACTACTGGATTTGGTGCAGATAAGACGGCAACGGCCGTAATAAGCGGAGATGCAGATATTGCATTTATGGGGCCAGAAGCGACAATCTATCAGTTTAACCAGGGCAATGTAGACTATCTGATAAACTTTGCCCAATTAACACAGCGGGCCGGTAACTTTGTTGTGAGCCGTGAAAAAGAGGATAGTTTTAAATGGGAAGACTTAAAGGGTAAAAAAGTCATTGGTGGAAGACCAGGTGGTATGCCAGAAATGGTATTTGAATACGTTTTAAAGAAACATGGAATGAATCCGCAAAAAGACATTAACCTTGTACAAAACATTGATTTTGCCAATACGTCAGGAGCATTTGTCTCGGGAGAGGCTGATTACACGGTTGAGTTCGAGCCAGCAGCAACCTTAATTGAAGAACAGGGAGCCGGTTATGTCGTTGCCTCCGTAGGAAAAGAGAGCGGCTATGTTCCTTACACGGCTTATAGTGTAAAGAAAAGCTATCTCGAAACCCACAAAGAATTATTAGAAGCCTTTACCCGTGCTATCGAAAAAGGACAGGAGTATGTCAATACCCACACACCAGAGCAGATAGCCAAAGTAATCGCACCACAATTTAAAGACACAGATAGAAAAACACTCGGAAAAATCGTAGAACGTTATGCTGAACAGGATAGCTATAAAGAAAATACAAAATTTGAAAAAGAAAGTTTCACCTTGATCCAGGATATATTAGAAGAAGCAGGGGAACTTGAAAAACGTGTGGATTATGAGACTTTAGTAACAACAGAGTTTTCGGAATAAATTTCGGATTGCTGCAGGCAAGGGAGACACCCTCTAAGAATGAAATAAGGATTATTTCATTCTTAGAGGGCTGTGTTTTGTGTAGAAAATCAGGAATTCAGCAACTTTTTCGACCGCTGAATCAACGCCGGATCATCAGAACTATTTAAAAAAGTGACGCTGCCTTTTCGCGTATTGTCAACCTGCGCCAAATCTGCCACCCTAAGCCGGCGGAGCAGCTCCTTCGCCGTTCCATAGCCGCCATCAAAGATCGTGACGGACGGGCCTGCTATTTTCTGAATCGTTTCCTTCAGGAACGGATAGTGGGTGCAGCCAAGAACAATGCCGGTAATATCTTTATCCTTATATGGGTCAAGCAGGTTATGGAGAAAGGTTTCAAGTTTTTCGCCAGATAAAATACCCTGTTCAACAAATTCCATAAGGCCTGGACAAGGCAGTGGATAAATGTCTGCCTGTTCATCGTAAAGACTTTCTAATTTGTGAAATTTCTCTTCGCGTAATGTCATCGGTGTAGCCATGACAACAACTTTTGCATGTCCTGTGGCTAATACTGCTGGTTTGATAGCTGGTTCTACACCGACTAAAGGTAGGTCGGGATACATATCCCGAAGAATTCGTACTGCGGCACTGGTTGCAGTGTTGCAGGCAACAGCAACGGCCTTTGCATGTTTTTCCTTAATAAGATATGTAATATGTCCAATCGTAAGCGCGCGCACTTCCTCGAGAGTTTTTGTTCCATAAGGGGCATGTTTGGAATCACCGTAATAAATAAAATCTTCATTTGGCATCAGCTTTGTCATCTCTCTTAAAACACTGATGCCGCCCATGCCGGAGTCAAATACCGCAATCGGGTCGGATAGTTGGTTCATAAATCTATGTTCCTCCTGATTATATTTATGTATTCCCTGAATCATTTTCTGGATTTGATTTTTTGGTGTATTCTTAATTAGTTATATCCGGATGCATTAATGCACGCATCCTGTATAGTTCAAAAAATGAACAAAACTAATAAAAAATCTTCTTACAAAATCAAGCACAAGAAGATTCAGAAAGTACATATTTTCATTTGTCTTTAAAATAGTATAGTTTCTTTTCTTTATGAAATCAAGTGGGATTATGCATAAACAGTACCTAATTTGTACATTTCCGTTGAAAGGTGGCGAGGGATGTGGTATCATTTAATTCGCTTTAATGAAAATGAATTATATAATAAAGAAAATGAATAAGTAAAGTGAATAAATAACAGGAATAAGCAAGAGTAGAGGGAAGGATGGCGAGTATGGGACAGAAGTATTTAGTGGTTAGTGATAATCATGGAAATATGTCGAATCTTGAGTATGTGATTGAAAGATTCCGTGGAAAGATTGAGGCTCTCATTCATTGCGGAGATATGGAGATTCCGCCGGAAATGTTAGAGGAATTGGCAGGATGTCCGGTTTATATGGCAGAAGGCAATTGTGATTATAATTTTAGCCGGGATAAAGAAGATATTTTTGAACTTGGCGATCATGTTGCATTTGTAACGCATGGGGATGCCTATGGTGTGAGCTGGGGAGAAGAAGAACTTGTAAGTAAGGCTCAGGAGATGGGAGCGGATGTTGTTTTTTATGGACACACACATTGTCCGGCTTTTCATTACTATGAAAAAGAGGGCGTAACTGTATTTAATCCGGGAAGTATTGCACTGCCAAGACAGATGACACCGGCAGGACCTACATTTTTAATTATAGATTTAGCGGATGACGGGAGATTAACCCCGGAATTATATACGTTATAGAAAGTTTCACAGTAAATATTTTATAAATGATATTTTATAAAAAATATTTTGTGGGAAGTATTTCAGAACTTGTTAGTATATTTTTTTGAAAAATATGATTGAGAAAGAGAAAAGAATAACAAGTATAATAAAGATTTGGAGGCAATATGAAACGACAGAAAAGAGTAGCGGTAATTAATGATGTGACCGGATTTGGCAGATGTTCTGCTGCTGTGGCACAGCCAATCATTTCTGCGATGAAGATACAGTGCTGCGTGATGCCGACAGCAATCCTGTCTGTACACACGGGATTTCCAAACTATTTTTTACAGGATTATACACCATATCTTAGGACTTATATGAATAGCTGGGAAGAGACAGGTATTGAATTTGATGGAATTACAACGGGCTTTATCGGGTCGAAAGAACAGATAGGGCTTGTTATTGAATTTTTTAAACGGTTTAAAAAGGAGAATACATTAGCGGTTGTTGATCCGGTTATGGGAGATTACGGAAAGCTTTATTCATCTTATACAGATGATATGTGCCAGGAAATGAAAAAACTTCTCCCATATGCGGATGTGCTTACCCCGAATCTTACGGAAGCCTGTCGCATTCTTGATTTGGATTATCACAAAGTAGATTTGTCAGAAGAGGGACTTGTAGCGATTTGTGAGGCTTTAAGCGATATGGGGCCAAGTAGAATTGTGATCACAGGCTTACAGCAAGGTGATTTGATATTTAATTATATTTTTGAGAAAAATAAGACTTCAGAATTATTATCAACAAGAAAAATCGGCGGAGACCGTTCGGGAACAGGCGATGTATTTTCTTCTATTGTAACAGGGGCTTTGATTCAGGGACAGGATTTTAAAACAGCAGTAAAAAGAGCAGTCACATTTCTTGATAAAGCGATTGCTTATACGGCACAGATGGAACTGCCGTGGAACTACGGAATATGTTTTGAAGAATATTTAGAGGAGATTTAGCGATGATTTTATATACAGTGAAAAATGGTGTTTACTATAACTTAGAGGACTTTAAAGAGGATTTATCTGATCTTGGGGAGAGCGGATTTCCGAATAAGATTTATATTAACATGACAAACAGATGCTCCTGTTCCTGTACATTTTGTTTAAGAAGTTTAAAGGAATTTAACGAGCATAACAGCTTGTGGCTTAAGGAAGAACCTTCTGTAGAATTAGTAAAAGAATTATTTTCCAAGTATGACTGGTCTAAAGTTGCAGAGATTATTTTCTGTGGTTTCGGTGAGCCTACGATGCGTTTTAATGATGTAGTAGAAGTAGGACAGTGGTTAAAGAGCATCCATCCAGATATTCCTCTGCGTATTAATACCAATGGTCTGTCTGATTTAGTCTTTGGTGAGCCGACTGCAAGCCGCCTTGCCGGAATTTTTGATACTGTTTCCATCAGCTTAAATTCTTCTACTGCACAGAAGTATCTTGATGTGACGAGAAACCGCTTTGGACTCGCTTCTTACGATGCAATGCTCAGCTTTGCAAAGGCCTGCCAGCGTTATGTGCCAAATGTAGTAATGACCGTTGTTGATGTGATTGGCGAGGAAGAAGTCGCAGCCTGCCAGAAAGTGTGTGATACACATGGACTTCATCTCCGTGTACGTCCTTATGAGGCAAATTAAAAAGTTTTGTATATTTTCCTTAAAAACAGCAGAGAATACCTCCGGTAAGGAGGTGTTTTTTTATGGAAAAAGCAGATAAAAGAAAGATAGTTCTTATTGGAACTGGAATGGTGGGAATGAGCTATGCCTATGCACTGTTAAACCAGAATTTATGTGATGAGCTTGTCCTTATTGATATTAATAAAAAAAGAGCTGAGGGCGAGGCGATGGACTTAAACCACGGGGTAGCATTTAGCGGTGGAAATATGGAAATCTATGCGGGAGAATATACAGATTGCTGCAATGCAGATCTTGTTGTGCTGACAGCAGGCCTTCCGCAAAAAGAAGGGCAGAACAGGCTTGATTTATTAAAGGAAAACCGGAAAATATTTGAGAGAATTCTTCAATCTGTACTGGAAAATGGATTTCACGGCATTTTTCTTGTTGCAACAAATCCGGTAGATATTATGACAAGGATTGTATATGAAATCAGTGATTTCCCGCCAGAAAAAGTGATTGGTACAGGAACAGCACTTGACACGGCAAGACTTCGATATCTTCTTGGAGAAAAGTTTATGATAGACCCAAGAAATATGCATGCTTACGTTATGGGAGAACACGGAGATAGCGAATTTGTTCCGTGGAGCCAGGCGATGATGACTACTAAGCCCATTTTTGATTTGTGTGGGGAGACAGAAGGGTGTCATTTTCAGGAACTCCTTGAATTAGAGGAAGAAGTACGTATGGCAGCCTATAAAATTATCGAGGCCAAAAAGGCAACGTATTATGGAATCGGTATGGCAATGGCACGGATTACAAAAGCAATTTTTGGAAATGAATACAGTGTTCTTACCGTATCTGCACATTTGCAGGGAGAATACGGGGAAAATGGAATTTATATCGGAATTCCATGTGTTGTAAACCGAATGGGAATCCAGCGGATTGTAGAACTTCCATTAGGAAGTGAGGAAAAACAACGGCTGCATTCTTCCTGTGAAACGTTAGAAAACACATATCGGGAAATTTGACTATAAAAATTTTTGAAAATATGATATACTATGAAACTGTGATGATTTATTACGTTAATGTATGAGTGAGGTTCCCAGTTTTTCGGGAACCTGTCAAGATACTGTATTCTCGGAATCTTTTTGTGCTTGATTTTGTGAGAAGATTTTTGTCAGTTGTGCCCGAATTTTTGAGGCGTACGTTGATGAAAATTGGGTGCAGCTGGCGGAAAATCAGCCACAAAAGCAAGCGCAAGAAAGACTCCGAGAGTACATGATAATAAAATGGAGGCAAAATGGACTATTTATTAGATGTACATACCCACACAATTGCCAGCGGCCATGCATATAATACCATCATGGAGATGGCAAAGGCAGGGTTTGATAAAGGATTAAAATTACTTGGAATTACAGAACATGCACCAATGATGCCGGGTACCTGCCACGCAATGTATTTTCATAACTTAAAGGTAGTTCCAAGAACAATGTGCGGTATCGAATTAATGCTTGGTGCAGAACTTAATATTTTAGATTATGACGGACATATAGATTTAGATACCCGTGTATTAAAGCAGTTAGACCTTAAAATCGCAAGCCTGCACAGTGTTTGCATTCAGCCAGGAACAAGAAAGGAAAATACACAGGCGGTTTTAGGAGCAATTCATAATCCGTTAGTAGATATTATCGGACATCCGGATGATGGAATCTATCCTCTTGAATATGAACCAATCGTGGAAGCAGCAAAGGAAACGAACACACTTCTTGAAGTGAATAACAACTCTTTAAACCCTGCCGGTTCCAGAAAACACACCAGAGAGAATCTGATTGCAATGTTAGAGCTGTGTAAGGAATATAAACAGCCAGTTATCATGAACAGTGATTCCCACGTATTTTGCGATGTAGCAAGAAGAGATTTTTCAGAAAAACTCATAAAAGAAATTGATTTTCCAGAAGAATTGATTGTAAACCGTTCTGTCGATGTATTTAAAGAATACATTCACCGAAAATATGAGGAAAAATAAGTGCGAAAAAATTAAAATAATTATGGAAAACGAAATGTAATTACGAGGAAAAATAATTACAGAAAAGTCAATTAAGACAATAAAAGTTTTAAAGGAAGAGGTGAAACTTATGGGGAAAAGTGTACATAACGAAGAAACTAAAAAGTTAATGGAAGGCATTTTAAAGCTGCAGTCCGTAGACGAATGTTATGCTTTCTTTGAAGATTTATGCACAGTCAATGAACTATTATCCTTAGGACAGCGCTTTGAAGTAGCCAACATGCTTCGCAATCATAAGACTTATAACGAAGTAGCCGAAGCAACAGGAGCCTCCACTGCGACAATCAGCAGAGTAAATCGCTGCCTGAACTATGGAACAGACGGGTATCAATTGGTGCTGGGACGTATGGAGGAGGATAAATAGCTGAGAGTGTTTGGCGGAAGACAGACGAATCCTGCAAGCAAAATAATTCATATCTGTGACTTTAGTCGCTGCGAATAGGTATCTGCAAACAGTATCTCATTAAAATAATTGATTTTGACTCCGTCGTAAAAAACACAAAGTCGCAAAATCAATTATTTTAATGAGATACTGTTACCAATGTTGTATAATCGCAGCTCCGAGGCCGCAGATATGGATTATTTTGCTTACAGGATTCTGTTTCTTGGTTAAACGAAGAATAGAGTATATTTACCTCCATACATTGGGTGGAGATTTGAGGATGAAAGTTGATAATTTCTTCTGGCTCAAAAGACATAACCAACAAACTAAATTTGCAAATCTCTCCACTCTAAAGAGAAAACAAAAATCCGATAACTCAAATCCACAAATTCTTCCACATCAAAGAAGAAATAGTCCCCCATCTAGCCAAAGACAGAAAATAGACCAACGATATCCTCCTAAATGTGGCCTCGGAGCAAGTGTTGAATGTGAGCGCAAAAGCGAACATTCAACACGCCGCGACTAAAGTCACATTTAGGAGGATATCGCTGGTCTATTTTCGTCTGTTAACTAGTTATTTCTTCTTCGATCCCTTCTTCTTAGGAGGATTTTCTTCTCTTCTCTTATCAATGAGTTTTTCGATAATCTGTTTTCGGATATAAATATCATATCCAAGCTGGTAGATAAAAGAAAAATCATCAAGATATTCTGATTCTTCGGTGGAAGGCGAATGCTCTGCAAAAGAATTACGAGTTCGTTCCCATGTTTTTATAATGTCTTCTGAAATGTATTCTTCATTAGCGGTGTTATCGTCAATGATTTTCTGGTAAATATCAGAGAGGGTCAGACCATTTTCCTCATTCTTTGGAAAATACTTCTCGGAGAGAGGTTCTAACAGGCTTTGGATATCTGATATTGATAACATGCTCTTTAGATAATAAATCATAATGAGAAGAAAGACGTGTTCTCTGGAATATTTCTTCTTGTCAGAAGGGGGGAGCAGATGATTCTTCGTGTAGTTATTGATCATTGTTTTTGTCAGAATCTTATCGTCAGGATATCTCTTAGAAGCAGCTAATCTGGTATCCATTAATGTTGTTACCTGATCCATATATAATCCGATGTCTGGAATGTCTTCCGGAGGAATCGGTTCTGTTTTTAATAAGGCGTACAGCCAGTCTTTATAATTATCCAAAATGGTACCTCCATATATTTGATGTGCTCCAGAGTATTTTTAAACATGCTCTGAAGTATATATACAAATGTTTATGTAACTATATTATATAGTTTTTATTACTATATAGCAAGGGAAAATATCAGGAAAAATAAAATCTATCTCATAAGTGACAAGAATGGGAAAGTAAGGTATAATAAAAATATATATCTGTCATTTGACAGCGGATATAAAATATATAATAGAGATGTACTTTCGAATCAGATTGTACATAAGTGCAAGGAGGTTTATTATGGGATTATTCAAAAGTCAGCTTGCCAATGTAGTAGAATGGGAAGAATACAGAGATGACGTTATTTTCTATAAATGGAATAACAGTGAGATTAAAAAGGGCTCCCGTTTGATTATCCGTCCGGGCCAGGACGCTATTTTTTTATACAATGGTGTTACAGAAGGTGTTTTTGAAAAAGAAGGAAATTATGATATAGAATCAGATATCATTCCATTCCTCTCTACACTAAAGGGATTTAAGTTTGGATTTAACAGTGGAATTCGTGCGGAAGTCATTTTCATCAATACGAAGGAATTTACGATGAAGTGGGGAACGAAACAGGCTGTGAATCTGCCGACAGAGGCTCTGCCAGGGGGAATGCCGATTCGTGCGAACGGAACATTCCAGTTTAAGGTAGGAGATTATCAGATGCTTATTGACAAGGTGGCTGGTGTCAAGAAGCAGTATACAACCGATGAAGTAAGAGAACGTGTATTATCCATGCTTAACCAGCTTCTTCTTCGCTGGATTGTCCGCGAGGGAAAGGATATGTTTAACATCCAGGCAAATGCAGTGGAGATTTCTCAGGGAATCTTAGGAGAACTGAATACAGAGATGCAGAAGATTGGTCTTGCTGCAACCAGTTTCCAGATTGATTCTGTAAGTTATCCAGAAGAAGTACAGAAGATGGTAACGAAGGTAGCAAGTCAGAGTATGGTTGGCGATATGGGAAGATACCAGCAGATGGCGATGATTGATGCCATGACGAATACAAGCAATAATGGCGGCGGCAATAATATGGCAACAGATATGGCCTCCATGCAGATGGGAATGATGATGGGGCAGCAGATGGTGAACCAGATGCAAAGTGCCATGCAGCAAAATAATCAGAATATGCAGGGACAGGTACAGAATGCAGCTCCGGCACCACAGAATCAGGCGGCAGGACAGGCTTCTGGTACAATACCGAACTTCTGTCCAAACTGTGGTCAGAAGACAGAGGGAAGCAAGTTCTGTCCGAATTGTGGCCAGAAGTTAGTATAGAGCGTGTTTTAGACATTTTAATTAATTACAGAATTTGATTTATAGCCAGAGCGTGTTTGAAAAATTAGAAAGCAACTTATTGCACGCATCATTTTACTGTATATATTTCGCCTTTATTTGGGTGGAATCGTCTGTAAATTGTGACGTACATCTTGCTGAAAGTATTTTTCAAACACGCTTTAGTTTGGAAAGGTTGAATAATGAGTATTTATGATACTTTAAATAATGAACAAAGAGAGGCGGTATTTTGTACAGAAGGCCCCCTTTTAATGCTTGCGGGAGCGGGTTCAGGAAAGACCAGATCTCTGACACACCGCATCGCATATTTAATAGAAGAAAAAGGAGTCGCACCGTGGAACATTTTGGCGATTACTTTTACCAATAAAGCAGCGCAGGAGATGAGGGAAAGAGTAGATGCATTAGTAGGCTACGGTTCCGAAGATATTTGGATTAGTACGTTCCATGCGACTTGCAGCCGTATTTTACGAAGACATATCGACTTATTAGGGTATGATAGAAACTTTACGATTTACGATGCGAGCGATCAGAAGTCTCTGATGAAGGAAGTTTTAAAAGAGATGAAGATTGATACAAAGCAGTTTCCGGAACGCTCGGTCATGTCTGAGATTTCTTCTGCAAAAAATGAATACAAGTCCCCGCTTGACTATCGGAATGAATATGGAAGCAATTTCCGTAATCAGAGGATTGCAGATATTTATGAGCATTATCAGAAACGCCTCAAAGAGAATAATGCATTGGATTTTGATGATTTGCTTGTAAAAATGGTAGATTTATTTCAGACCAATCCAGATGTGTTAGAGCATTATCAGGACAGATTCCAGTATATCATGGTGGATGAGTATCAGGATACCAATACGGTACAGTTCCTGTTAGTAAGTCTTCTCGCCAAAAAATACAGAAATCTTTGTGTTGTCGGGGATGATGACCAGTCCATTTACAAGTTCAGAGGAGCGAATATTTATAATATTTTAAACTTTGAAAAAGTATTTCCGGATGCACAGGTTATTCGTTTAGAGCAGAATTACCGTTCTACGCAGAATATTTTAAATGCAGCTAATGGTGTGATAGCGAACAATAAAGGAAGAAAAGAAAAGAAGCTGTGGACAGAGAATCAAAAAGGAGAGCTGGTTCATTTTAAGCAGTATGATACTGAATACGACGAAGCAGACGGTGTGGTATCAAGGATTAATTTCCTTGCGATGCGGGGAGTACAGTATAAAGATATGGCTATTTTATATAGAACAAACGCCCAGTCCCGTATTTTTGAGGAAAAGTTAAAGCAGAAAAATATTCCATATGCAATTGTGCGTGGTATCAGTTTCTATGATAGAAAAGAAATCAAAGACCTGATGAGCTACTTAAAAGTAGTAGATAGTGGAATGGATGACCTCTCTGTGAAAAGAATTATAAATGTGCCAAAACGAGGCATTGGACAGACAACGATTAACCGTCTGCAGGAATTTGCAATTTTGAATCAGATGAGTTTCTTAGATGCAGTATTTAATGCAGATGAAATTCCAGAAGTGACACGTGCACTCGCAAAGCTTCATAAATTTGCAGATATGATAGAAGAATTCCGCGAATATGCCAGCGAGCATGAAATCAGTGAGCTTTTAGAGCATATCCTTGACGTGACACAGTACAGAGCAGAATTAGAAGCAGAGGGGACAGATGAATCAATAAGCAGACTGGAAGATATCGAAGAACTTTTCAATGACATTGCCTATTATGAAGAAGAGGAGGAGAATCCGAACCTTCGTGATTTCCTCGCAGAAAAAGATATGTATACCTTAAATGCAGGAATTGATAACTTGGAAGATGAAAATAATAAAGTACTTTTAATGACCCTTCATAATGCAAAAGGATTGGAATTTAATAATGTTTTTCTCGGCGGAATGGAAGAAGGAGTTTTTCCAGGCTTTGGAGCCATGATGTCAGGAGACGAATCTGAAATAGAAGAAGAGCGTCGGCTTTGTTATGTAGGCATCACCAGAGCAAAAGAAAGATTATTCTTAAGTGCAGCAAAACGCAGAATGCTTCGAGGCCAGACACAGTACAACCGCCGTTCCCGCTTTATCGATGAAATCCCAGGACAGTATCTTGATACAGAACAGCGTGTTTCCGAACAGCGTGTTGTCAAGAACACAGAACGTCCTGCAAAATACCAGTATGGAGCCAAAGCGGGCAAACCATATAATTTAAGCGACTTTAAAGTAAAACCAGTAGGAGAATTAGACTATCAGGTAGGTGACCGCGTAAAACATATCAAATTTGGCGTGGGAACCGTACAGGAAATCACAAAAGGCGGCAGAGACTTTGAAGTAGCGGTGGAGTTTGACAGAGTCGGAAGGAAGAAGATGTTTGCTTCTTTCGCAAAACTTAAAAAGGTAAAATAATTTGCCCGCAGGCAGGGAAGACAGCCCGCTGCCTGCGGCAAATTGGTATTTAAAAAATATTTTATTGGTAAAGTTCTCCGTCTCGTGATATACTAAAGACAAAATTAATAAGGAGGATTGCACAATGAAGAATATTGATGAATTACTCGGTGTTGCAAAGTTATCAGAATTAATGAGCAATGACAAAAAAGATGAATCCAAAAAAGTTTTATGGGTTCTGGCAATTATCGGAGCAGTTGCAGCAGTCGCAGGAATCGCAGCGGTAGTTTACAAATATCTTTCTCCAGATTATTTAGAAGATATTGATGATGACTATGACGATTTCGATGATGATTTTTTTGATGAAGATGATGAAGTAGAAGAAACAGCAGAGGAAGAAGCTGCCAAAACAGAAGAAGAGAAAAAATCTGAAGAAGCAACAGAAGAAAAATAGGAATCAGATTGATTCAGAGTAAGTGGCCGGCGTGACAGCTTAAAGTTACGTCGGTTATTTTATTTTTTATAAATAAATTCTGCTTTTGTCACGGGCAGAAATTAATCACAGGTGGAAATTAACTACCTTTAACACACTCCAGTCAGCTTGTAAGCAATGAGAAAGGTTGTTGGAAAACTATTTTGCAGAAATATTTCATGAGAGAGATTGAAAAAAGACAAATTTTAAAATGTCATAAAATAAGCGGTTAGTTGAATTAATTGTCTGAAAAAAATATATTATTAAAAAAATTAAAAAAAGTTGAAAAAAACTGTTGACATTTTCTTTGGTGTGGTATATAATGCATATTGTCAGCGCGAGAGAGTAGCAAAGACAAAGAAAACAATATATCGGGGTGTGGCTCAGCTTGGCTAGAGCGCTTGATTTGGGATCAAGAGGCCGCAGGTTCGAATCCTGTCACCCCGATATTTGCGGGTGTAGTTCAATGGTAGAACACTAGCCTTCCAAGCTAGATACGTGGGTTCGATTCCCATCACCCGCTTCTGCGAAAGTGGAATTTACAATTGTATATTGTATCTAACTATTTATGCGTGTCCGTAGCTCAGCTGGATAGAGCAACGGCCTTCTAAGCCGTGGGTCGGGGGTTCGAATCCCTTCAGGCACGTTTCAGATGGTTCTGATTTATGGTGGGTGTGGCGCAGTTGGTTAGCGCGCCAGATTGTGGCTCTGGAGGCCGAGGGTTCGAATCCCTCTACCCACCTTATAATGGGCTATCGCCAAGCGGTAAGGCACAGGACTTTGACTCCTGCATTCGCTGGTTCGAATCCAGCTAGTCCAGTAGGATCAGTGATTCGGAAAGCTGGCTCATCAATAATTTAATATGGGATATTAGCTCAGTTGGTAGAGCACTTGACTTTTAATCAAGTTGTCCGGGGTTCGAATCCCCGATGTCTCATTCAAAAATCGTTGCTATAGCGGTTTTTGATTTCGAAAAACATTATATAGTATACCGGGGTGTGGCTCAGCTTGGCTAGAGCGCTTGATTTGGGATCAAGAGGCCGCAGGTTCGAATCCTGTCACCCCGATATTTGCGGGTGTAGTTCAATGGTAGAACACTAGCCTTCCAAGCTAGATACGTGGGTTCGATTCCCATCACCCGCTTTCTTTTTTCGCTTGTGAAAAAAGATAATTGAATTACAGGATATGCGGATATGGCGGAACTGGCAGACGCGCTAGACTTAGGATCTAGTTCTTCGGAGTGCAGGTTCGATTCCTGTTATCCGCATGACAAAAGCCTGATAACTACTGATATAGCGGTTATTAGGCTTTCCTTTTATCTCTAAGGTACTAAAAAGGTACTATTTTATTTATAATTTCCCTCACACAGTTTATCAAGCCGCTCTATCATTTGGCTTTGTTTGGATGGGAATAAGTGAGAGTAAATATCAAGTGTGGTTGATACGCTTTCATGTCCTAATCGTTCCGATACCAGTAAAGCAGAAAAACCTAATTCAATAAGCAGAGAAGCATGAGAGTGCCGCAGGTCGTGGAGTCTTATTCTCTTTACTCCTGCCAAAATACAATGCTGTTTCATTTGTTCTCTGTATGGTTGCCGGGACATCTGAAATACTCTTGTTTCTGGTAGCGGTTTATAATATCTTTTCTTGTAATTCTCTAATATTTCACACAGAAAAGCAGGTATTAACACATCTCGTATGGATTTTGGAGTCTTAGGGGTTGTGATAACTGTTTTTCCATCAATTACAGAATATGTCTTTGTTATGTGAATGATACCGCTCTTTAAATCTAAATCAGCAAAAGTGAGTGCCTGTAATTCTCCTATTCGCATCCCAGTATAGTACAGTACGAGAAATGCTATGTAATAAGGGTCTGACTTATCAAAGGTTTCTATGAAACGGTCAAATTCCTTTTTCGTCCAGAAATTAATACTCTTTCGCTTCTTTCCCACCATATTCCCGGCAACATTGCAAGGATTCACAGAAAGCCCATAAAAACGTACAGCAAAATTAAAGATTCCAGATAGTTCCGTTACAAGATTCTGCATATAGCCGGGGCTTAAAGGTTTTCCTGTTGCTCCAGTAGCGTTTTTTAGTGTTCCTTGCCATTCTCGAATGTCGGTAGCGGTAATATCGTTCACAGCCTGTTCGTTGAAATAGGGCAGTATCCATGCTGTTATACGGTGTTTCTTAGTCTTATATGTCTTTAGTTTGGTATGCAGTTCTTTATCTTTCAAGTAAAGCTCTGCCATGTCAGAGAAAGCCATATCCGGGCTACCTGCTAACTTATCCAGAAAAGACCGCTCCCATTCTAAAGCATCTTTCTTACGCTCAAAGCCGCTCTTTTTCTTTTGTTTGTGGTTTCCCTGCCAATCCTTATAGTAAAATTTACAATACCATTTCTTGGTATCCTCGTTGTAATATGCTGGCATATATCTATCATTCCTTTCTGTTGCTGGTCGGCGGTGTTGGAATGAATGAAAGTATAGCATATATTTTTATTGACTTTTGGTAATATTTGAAAGATAATAAATGTACAAGAGTTATTATCACACAGAGCATGGCTTAATGTACCATGTATCAGCCCTATTGGTAGAAGATAGCGTCTTAGTTTACCAGACAGAGGGTGCTATCTTTTTTTGTTTATATTTTGTTATATTGACAATAACAAAAGCATATCATATAATATACTTAACAAGACAACTGGGAAAGATGGGCGCACTCCATCTGACCCGGGCAAGTTAATAGACTATTGAAATAGCCGTCCTAAACTTTACCAGAGAGCAGGACGGCTATTTTCTATGTGTGTAATTCAAGATAGATACAATTAAGCTTGCAGTTGTCAGAATAATCATAAACTGCTCATATGTTGACATAGACACTACCTCTTTCGTAAGACTCCGGAACAGGTGGAAAGCTGTCCTCCCAGTTGCCTGGTTAAATATATTATATTTTCAAGGTATTGTTTGGCATGAAATCAAACACAGCATACAATAAAAATGTTCATATGTTATTCGTAGATACCCTCTTTGAGCGGTAGTAAATGAATTTTATAGCACGCCTAGAAACAGGGGTGCTATTTTACTTTACAAATAAACTGGTTATTATTTCTTATCTGTGAGCCTTACAAGTTAAGTATGGCTTGTCTTTTGCATGAATTTGTACAGTTTCATATTATTTCTGGGTTTACTGGTTCTTATCTGGTTCTTCTTGTTTAGATGATACTGTCTCATCTTGGGCGGTTTCGTCCTGATTGAGAGCAGAATCAGCCCTATATTTGGGATTACCTGCAATATCATCAAGGTAAATAATGATTTTGTCTTGCCCTTGTTCGTTTAGTGTATGAAAAACATCCAGTAAAACAATATCTGCAAGAGATAATTCTACTATATCCGTATTATCTGATGGTACAGTATCGGTATATCTTTGTGCAAAGTCCTGTATTTCTCTAATTTTTTGTATATCTTTTGATAAATTTTCTATTGAATGTATATTTTTTCGAACTTTATTAGCTTCTTTTATACCTTTTTGCACAGAAACTAACACAGAAGAATCATGATTATATTTTTTTTGAATTTTTTCTACACTGGAAGTTATAGAGTGTAATGAGTTGGGGTCTATTTCTGGAGAAGATTGTATCAAATCTGATATTGGAACAGCTAAAACGGTGGCTATTTTTTGCATGGTTTCTATTTTAGGGGCACGTTTTCCATTTTCGTATTGTCTAATTGTAATTTCAGCAAAACCACATTTTTCAGCTAATTCTTTTTGTGTAAGATTGGCTTTTTTTCTAAATCTTTTAATGTTTTCTCCAACTATATTAATTCTGTCAGCCATGCATTACTCCTTTCTCCTGACATTGTATCATAAATATATGAAATTGAATAGATTCAAAATGAATAAAAAAATTCTTGACAGATTCAAAAAGAAACGATAATATACAATTAAAGATTCAAAATGAATCTTAGAAAGGAGAACAATGATGAAGATTGACAGAAAAAAACTTGAACTTGTGAGAGCAAGAACCTGTATGGGCAAAAAAGAAATTGTGTCAGCAGGTTTTCCTGCTGGTACATATTGCGGAGTCTTGAGAGGGCAAGAGATTAAGCCAGAAACAGCCGGAAGACTTGCAAAGATTCTTGGAGTAGATGTCTTGGAAATCATTGAAACAGAATAACACGCTTTGGTCGGCGGTGTTGGAATGGGTGAAAACTCAAAGAAAAGAATAGAAAGGAGCGATAACATGGATAACCTTGTTTATATTCACCATGAAATAGCAGTATGCGACAGCTTACAGGTGGCAGAGAAGTTTGAGAAAGAACATAGAAATGTTTTGCAAAACATTGATAATCTCACTGCTGAAAATTCAGCAGTGAAAGAACTATTTAAAGTCTCGACATATAAAGCCAATAACGGTCAGATGTATAGAAAGTTCTATATGAATCGTGATGGATTCTCATTGTTAGCTATGGGATTCACTGGGCAGAAAGCCCTTGAATGGAAATTACAGTACATAAACGCATTTAATCACATGGAAAGCATTATCAGAGAAAAACAGACTCCTGCATGGCAGGAAAGCCGCCAGACAGGAATGACAACACGCAAAATAGAAACAGCCGCTATAAAGCGACTGTGTAAATACGCAACGATGCAGGGTAGCAAGCACCCAGAAAGACTTTATACCGCATACACCAAATTAGCCAATAAAGCCGCTGGGATAACAACCAGAACCGCCGCTACCAGCCTACAGTTAAGTATCTTGACCGTTGCCGAATCTATTATAGCACAAACTATTAATTCTGGCATAGAGGAAAATAAGCCATATAAGGAAATTTATCAAGATTGCAAGAAGAAATTAGCCGTATTACAGGGGGTGAGAGCATGACAGACGAGAATAAAGAGTTAGAACAGTTTTTACAAGACTTGTTAGACGAAGAACAAAAGAGACATGAAGAATTTTTAAAAGGACATTGGGAGTTAATGACGATGATTGACGAAGCAAGAAAGGGGATGCATAAGAATGATTAAGCAGTTATACACAGCGCAAGAAGTGGCTGACTTGTGCGGCATTTCTACAAGTTCAGCATATAAAATCATTGCAAAGCTTAATGAGGAACTGAAAGATAAGGGCTACCTTACTTTTAGCGGCAAGGTGAGCCGGGCTTACTTTAGTGAGCGTATGTATGGAGGTGTTGTAGGAGCGGAAGTAAAAGAGAAAGGCAACTAATATGACACAATCAGAAACAAACGGCTTTGTAAAGCTGGATAGAGGTATTTTGAATTGGGAATGGTATTCGGAACCATGCACAAGAGGACTGTTTATTCACTGTATTTTAAAAGCTAATTGGAAAGCCGGAAGTTGGAAAGGGCAACCATATGAAAGGGGGCAATTTATTACATCTTTGTCAAGTTTAGCGGATGAAACAGGTTATTCAGTACAAAATATAAAAACAGCTTTAAAGCATTTAATTTCAACAGGCGAATTAACAAGCAAAGCAACAAACAAATACCGCATAATTACGGTGTGTAACTACGATAAGTACCAAGTAACTAACAAGCCAGATAACAAAGTCCTAACAAACAACCAACAAACAGCTAACAAACAACTAACAACAGATGAAGAATATAAAGAAATAAAGAATAAAAGAAATAATAATATATATGCCTCATCTTTTGAAGAAGTATGGAAGATTTATCCTAAGAAAAAAGAAAAATCTGCATCATATCAGAAATATCAAGCCAGACTTAATGATGGATTTACAGAGGAAGAACTTTTCAAAGCAACTAAGGCATATGTAGCAGAATGTGAGAAAACTGGGCAATGGGTAAAGACAGCAAAGACTTTCTTTGGCTCAAATACCCCGTTTACAGATTATTTAAAGGCAGGTGAAGAAAATGCAGTACAAGAGACAGAAGCCGAAAGAGAACAACGGCTTGCAGACGAATACAACAGAAAATGTACCGAAAATTATTGAAAAACTACAGGAAAAAGTAAAAGATGAATCAGAAATTGGTGAAGTAGTTCGAAGTCGCCGCATTGATTCCCAAGATGGAAAAATACACGGATGCTTCAAAGAGCAAAAACAAATGATTGGGTATCCACCTGTTCCTGTTTGGGCAGATGATGATAAAGTTACATATAGCGGTTATTGGGAACGAATAAGAAGAAGCGGTATCCCTAGTAAGTATTTTGTGAATGAATCAAAGGGATTTGACTGGTCACTGTATGGTTCAAAATATGAAAAAGGTATAAAAAGCGTAAAACAAACGCTTGATAGTTATGTTAATGGATTTGAAGTCATCGAGAATGAAGAGAAGAAAACCTCTGGATTCCGCCCTCGTGGAATGGGTCTGTATATTAATTCACTAAGTCATGGGAGTGGTAAAACACTTTTGGGTTGCGTGATGGCGTGCGAAATCATGAAAAAATTTAACAACGTGGCAGTTAAGTATATAACTGTCCCGGATTATTTGGAACTCATGAAAGACAAAGGCGACCAGAGAAGAGAGAAGAATTGGGAATACCGAGACTGTACTTTACTTGTGCTTGATGAAATGGGTGACGGTAAAACAGATTGGAGTAAAGGAACTCTAAAAAATCTTGTTTTACACCGAATGAACCAGCAAAAACCAATTATTTATATTAGTTCCTATCCTGTGGAAAAGTTAACAGGAGATAGCCAAATGACAGCGTTAATTAAGGCTATGTCTTATGAGATAGATTTACCGCCCGTAAATATCCGGCAAATCTTGGCAGAACAGCAAAAAAGAAAGTTACTTGAAATGGCAAGCTCCAAAGAGAACAACGAAAAAGAATTTTGATACAAAAAAGCCCATTCCGAAGTTGCCGCTTCGAAATGGGACAAGAACATGGAAACCATGTCCAAAAACAAACAAACACATTTTAGCATGGTTTCCAGAAAAGAAAAAGAGGTAATCATGAAAAAGTTAATTTTAAATGCAACAAAGAACTTGATTTTAATACTTACAGTGTTGTTCCTTCTGTGGATTCTGGTAAGCTGGATTGATATTGTGGCACATAATGACCCGTGGAGAGGTTCACATGAGTATATGCCAGGTAATGCCTTTTCGGTGTTAGTGCATGAGTATGATTAATTTAATACATGGACTATACACCACCCACAGACCATCATAAATCCATTTTAAAGTTGATTAGGATAAATGATACATCTAAACAGTTAAAATGGATTTACAGGGCAAATTAGCACAGAGAGAACAGAGAAACCAGACAAAGAAAGCAATGTGGCATAGCATCGGGCAGCCTAATATCAATTCTAAGCCTGCTAGAGCAGCTTTATAATGGGATTTAGGCAGGTGAAAACCTTTAGAGGTGTTATTTATCCTCTAAGGGGCAAAATGCCGCAAAATAGGAGATTAAGAGGACATGGAAGAATGTAAGTTAACAAAGCGGCCATGTAGAGCAGCTATAAAGGAATCCGTTGATAAATGTAAGAACCCCATAATTTTGAGAAATATGTACCAGATTGTGGAACTGCTTAGAAAAATGGTAGACGATGTAGAATACAAAGAATTGTCAGAAGCAGATTATCAAAGAACGTCAGTTATTTGTGATATGCTGTATCTGGAAGATAGCGAAGTACGAGCGGTAAAAGGCTTGGCTGATGCATATTTAATGACTAGAAGAAAACAGAAAGGAAAGAAATAACATGGTCGCAGAAATGCAAAATAGTGAGAAAATCAAGGAGAATAACAAAATGAATTATACAGTATTGAACGAAGAGTTAGGAATTTACGCTTGTCATGTTGGTAATCTGACAGGGAAAGAAGCAGGGAAGTTTTTAGAGAAGTTCCCAGATTCACCACTTAGCAGCATGACAATTTATTATAAACCAGAAGAAGATATTATACTTGTTAATGCGGATTGCGTTTATAAAGATACTCTTATAGATTTGATTATGCTTTATCTTACAGGTAAAGACCAAGAGATAGACGATTATGTATATGACCATAAAGCTCTTGACTGGATAGTAGAAGCGGAGCAAGTCCTTTTTGAAATTCGATGTATTAGAGCGGTTGCGAGAGATTCAAGAAAAGGAGAAAAGATTTGCAAAGAATTAGATATTGATTTAAATATTGGAGAAATACGAGATATACATGAAAAAGAATGTGATACGTTTGAAATGATGATAAAAACATATTATGTTGGCGTAGCCCGTGGGTATGAAGCAAAGAAACACACTGCATAAAACTATATTTATGTTACATAAAAAGAGTTAAAAAGGCAAGAGAATCTTTCTTCTCGTGCCTTTTTTTGTGCCGCTATTACACAAGAGAGATATATTTTTTTAATGTGTTCCGGCTAATCTGGTACTTTTTCATGAGGTCAACTTGTTTTATACTTCGGTCAGATAGATATTTTTGTATGTCGGCTTTTAATTCGTCTGACATTTTATCAAGTGTTCCGGATGGTCTGCCAGACTTCTTGGAACTTGCTTTTATACCGTCTTTGATACGCTTGATAGTAATAAGTCTTTCTTGTTCTGCCCTGTCAAGTTCGACAATAAGCAAAAGCTTCACAGTGGATTCAAGAGTTGTTTTAGCAACCATGTTTTGCTGTTTGGCTACGTTTAGGAGTTGTTTTATATAAGGGGTGCTTACCGTTGGATTATCAAGAAATATAAGTTCGATACCTTTCGCCAGAAGTTCAGTATATTTTGCGTAGCCCTCTTCTGTTTGTCTGGTAAAACGGCAAATATCTTTAAAAACGATGGTATCGCCGGGATGAAGTAGTTTTTCAAGTCTCTGCCATTCTGTCCGGCTTTTGAAATCTTTGCCGCTTTTATCTTCTTTAAGCATTAAGATGTATTCAAAGCTATTTTCTTTCGCATAACGTAAAAGAGCGTTTTCTTGTCGTGTAAACTTCTGTTTTCCACGTTCCTGTGCTGTACTGATTCGCATATAACCGTATATGTTCCCCATCCGTATAACCTGCCTTTCATTGTGAAGTCTAAGGGTATCAAAGAAACTATAGTTTACTTAATGGTTATAAAATGCCATCAAAAAAAGTATATGTCAAATAAAAATGACGTTTATTATAAAAACATTTTGAAAAAAAGATTAAATGACACTATAAGAATACAGGTATAGAAAAATAGATGCAAATGTGTTATCTTTTTGAAAAGATAGGAGAAATAATAAGAAATGTACTTTTAAGGTGTCAAAGTCTGACACCAAGAGAAAGGGGTAAATATGAATACGGTACAGCCAATAAGAGACAAAGAGGTATTAAGGGATATTACTGGTTATTTGAAAGAGAGTAGCGAACGAGACTATGTAATGTGGCTATTTGGAATATATACTGCGTTCCGGATTAGTGATATTTTGAAATTCAAGGTAAAGGACGTTAAAGGGAAAGAACGAATAGGGGTAAGAGAACAGAAAACAGGAAAAGAAAGGACGTTTATTATTAACAGGAATTTAAAACGGGCAATAGAAGCATATATAAGCGATAAGTCAGAAGATGAATACTTGTTTAAATCAAGACAGGGCGGCAACAAGCCAATAAGCAGGCAACAGGCATATAATATTATAAAACAGGCAGGAGAGAAATTTGGGGTGGAGAATATAGGCACTCACACCATGCGCAAGACATTTGGTTATCACTTCTACCAAAAGACAAAAGATGCGGCTATGCTGATGAAGATATTTAATCATTCAAACATATATATCACATTGCGGTATATAGGCATGGAGCAAGATTATATAGACGAGGTAATGTTGAGCATAAGTTATTAAGATGAAATGATAAGAAAATAATAGAAACACTAGGAATATAAGTAGGACATTGACACAATGAGGATAGGTAAAAGTGAAAGGACAAAAAAGGCGGCACTTATTGGAAGAAAAAGAAAAGGATAGGTTTGACACAATGTAAGATAAGACAAAGCAAGGAACGGCATTAAAAGGGGCAACCTGTAAAGCACTGCACTAAAGAGAGAGGGCTATACATTAGTTCTGGTAGCACTTTGAACATACATTCGTTATCAATACTGTTAAGTTTTGATAAAGGTTGTTGAGCGACTGTTTTTCGTGCTATAATCATTATCAAAACATATTATCAAAAGTGAGTTATGATAAAGACGGTTTTGAAAATGATTATGATAACAGGAGAAAGTAAAAACTATCCAGATAAAAGTGAGAGCATTCCTTTAGGGTATTGGTGAAGATATAGACACGAATTATAGAGCGAGAAGGTAAGAAGTAACAAGTAGTTTGCGTAGGTTGTGGGTATTGCGATGCTGTTCGGTCAAAAAAAAAGGTTCACATAAAATATTGGAGAAAGCAAAAGAGAAAATATATCTAACCCACCGGGGGATAGAAAAAAGTTTGGCGTTTCCCTACAGACCGCATGCCCTAGAAAACTTTTCACAAAATTCTAAATAAAAAAAATGAGAGTGCAGAAAAAGTAAAAAAATAAAGTTCCCAGATGGATGAGAAAATGAGTGATTAGCAGGAAAAACCTAGAAAAGAGAGTAAAAGAAACTGTTTTTTAGTTTGGGGTAAAAACTTTGAAAAATATAGAGAAAAATATAGATTTCTATTATTTTTTGGGCAAAAATGAAGAAAAAACAGAGATAAAATGCTGTTAAATTTGTAGTCGGGTGTATCAATTTGAGAAATGAAAAAGGGGTATATTATGACGAATGAAGAAAGGGTTAGGCAGGTACAGAACGGTGTTAATGTTTGCGAAAATATGACCGCTCTTTGGCTAGATAATCAACCTTTGATTAAATCTATTGTTAATCGGTATCCAGAAAAGGACAGAGAGGACTTAATGCAAGAAGCATATATGGGTATATATAAAGCTGTGCAGGGATATGATGCAGGGAAAAACGCTAAATTTATGAGTTATGCCCCGTATCACATCAAAAATTGTATCAATGCATATTTGAATTTGGACAGACCTGTTAGCGTTCCAAATTACATACTGGTACTTATGCAGAAAGATAAAAAGGTGTCAGAATTTTTCTTACAGACTAAAGGGCGAAAGCCAACGGATGAAGAAAGAATAAGAATACTAGATATTACACAGGAACAACTTGATATACTGGATAATACCGCAGGTATAACCTTTGAAAGTATGGATAGAGCACTTGCAGGGGATAATGATAAGGATTTGTATGACATAGTTGAGGGAACTTCTCAAAATGGAGAGGATATGCTAAACGAACTAGAAGAACTACAGCTTAGAAACGCTTTGTGGAAAGTTGTTGATTCTCTGCCGGAAATAGAAAGAAATGTAATCAAGGCACGATACCAAAATAATATGACATTAAAAGAGTGTGGAAGAGTGACAGGGATAGGACTTTCTAAGGCTAGAAGTTCAGAAACAAGGGCGATAAACACGTTAAGAAAAGCGGATAATATTAAAAAATTAATTCAATACTTACCAGATGCTTATATATACGGGGATGCAATTAAGGGGACAGGAATAGGACGTTTTGCGAATACATGGACAAGTGCTACAGAGCGTGTGGCTTTAGGTATTGGAAGTTCATTCCGGGAATAGTCTAAAACGCATAGTATGCCCTTTTCAGAAATGGCTATTATCACAGGTGAAAAAGTACTAAAAAGGTACTAAAAAAATATACAGACAATAAAAACGGCTTATTTTTTGCGAAAATCGAAGAATATATACACGAAAAATAGCCATTTTAATAAGGAAGAAACACGAGTACGGTTTCCTGTTATCCGCATGACAAAAGCCTAATAACTACTGATATATCGGTTATTAGGCTTTTCTAATATTTTTTATTATAGTCTTGCAGCTCCCAGAACACAAATATAGAGTATGTGCTCTCTTTGAGAGTATCTGTTTTGCCTGCGGCAAATTCTTATTTATCTAAGCAAAATGCCAAAATAAATGTTACAAAAAGGTTTCTAAAGTGTTAAATTTTACTATAGAAAAATTTGAAATCAGGTGCTATAATCAGATGCAAATATTTGATACAAAGAGGTATTAAGATGAGTGAAGCAGTGAAAAAAAGCACAAAGCGCATTTATAAGTGGGATAATCTGAAGTGTTTTTTAATTGTTATGGTTGTTATTGGACATTTTGTAAATCAATATGCCCCGATATCGAATACAATGAAGAGTCTTTCTCTTTTTATATATTCTTTCCATATGCCGCTTTTTATTTTTTTGTCCGGATTATTACAAAAAAGATGGTCACAGCGATGTAAGTTTCAATGGGACAAACCGTTATATTATATTATGATAGGATATGCACTGAAGGTTTGTATTTATGGAATTAAAATTTTGTTCCATCAGAAAGCAGTTTTTCAGTGGTTTGAAGATACGGGGATTCCGTGGTATATGTTTGCGATGGCTGCATTTATGGTTATTGCGTATCTGATTAAAGAACTTCCGTTATGGTTTGTGTTGCCGATAAGTATTTTGGCAGCATGCCTTGCCGGATATGATGAAAATATAGGAAGTTTCCTGTATCTTTCAAGAATTATTGTATTTTTCCCATTCTATTATACAGGATATTGTCTGGATATAAAGAAGCTGCAGGAAGTGTTAAACAAAACCTGGATAAAGTGTCTGTCAGCAATTTTTCTTACAGATATGATTTTATATACATTAGCAAAGATTGAAGATAACTATTCGTATATTCGGCTTTTTACGGGAAGAAATGCTTACTCGCTTATTAATGTAGAAAGTTGTGGAGCAGTACATAGGCTTATGTTTTATGTAATTGCATTTTTGATGGGAATTGCAATTATAAGTCTGATACCGAACTGTAAAGTGCCAGTAGTAGGGAAAGTTGGAGCAAGAACACTGCAAATATATTTCTGGCATCGCCTGATTTTATATGTGCTTACTTTTTCAGGCATAACAGGGAACCTGATAAAAAATGTTCCATCGGGGTGGGTATGGATTTATCTTGCGATGGCAATCATTCTTCCGTTTGTGTTGTCGGCAGAAGTTTTTTCTGCACCGCTTACCCTGCTTAAAAATGGGGAAAATATTATTCTCGCTGGAATAGAAAAATTAAGTATAAACTTTTATAAGTGGAAGGAGAGCACCCTTACGGTGCTCCCTGTATTAGAATTTATTACGATTGTCCTAATACTCATCTATTATGGTGAGGATGTCGGCATCCTGTAATACTTTTAGAAGTTGTTGGCAAAAAGATCTGCCAAGCTGGCTTTGCATCATATTATAATGAAGAAACTTCATCTGTAAAATGTCTGGCTGCTCTGTTAAAAAATCATATAGGGCATCCAGATTATTTCCAAAATATTCAGGAACATTGAGTTCCTCTTTTATGTTCTGATAAAAATCTTCTTTCTTTTTCATGGCTAAACCATCAATTGTAATTATCATTGTACATCATCTCCATAAAGTAAAGTGAAAGATTTATAGTGGTTGTCTGTGTAGTAAATCTGCCCGTCATCAGAGTAAATGATTCGTTTGGCACCACGGCTTTTGGCGTTGAGCGTATCAATATCACATTCGTGGTAAGTTCTGCCGGAAACAACAGGGAGAACTTTTTCGTAGTTGCCAAAATAATCTCCGCCAATACATTTGCCTGGGGCGTAAGGTTCTAAACTGCCTCCGGACCATCCAAGTTTCTTGGCTTCCTTTTTTGTAATAAAATTATTTGGAAGCTGTCCGTATTCGATGAGATAATTCATGACATCTTCTTTGGAAGTGTAGCTGCCATCTTTATCAAGATAACCGTCAGTCTCGTCAATCTGTTTTTTATCGGTCGTAGATGTATTTCCACTTTCTATGTTACTCGTCTTATTCTGTTCAGTGGCAGAATCGGAGGTGGAGTCCGTAGTTTCTGAAAGGGTAGTGTAAGTACCTGTCTCGGTGTTACTTTCCGCGCTGAAAGAATAGTCACATCCGGAAATTGGAAGAATGACGAGTAGTAAAGTTGAAAGAACAGATAACAATCGCCATAATTTCTTTTTTAAGTTCATAAAATTCCTCCCGTGTTATTTTATGTACTCTCGGAGTCTTTCTTGCACTTGCTTTTGTGGCTGATTTTCCGCCAGCCGCACCGCGTATGCCTCAAAAATTTGGACACAACTGACAAAAAATCTTCTCACAAAAAGATTCCGAGAGTATATTTTTGTGTTATGATTGAATTTAGTATATCAAAAAGAAAAGAGGCAGTAAAGAAGTTGTAAAGAAATTCGTTTACACAAATTTACACTTCTTTGCTGCCTGTTTTGTCAGAATGTGTAGATTACAGGAATGATTTTTTTAAACACACCCTAAAATATAAATATTGTCAGAGTATAAAATAGAGGGAACAAAATACATATGCTTACATATCGCGTCCGATTCGGCCAAACAAGGTAAGTAAATATAAACCGGATAAGCCGACGAGGTCATAAATGAGTCTGGAAAACCAGCTATTTTCTCCAAAAAAGAAGGAGACAAGATTAAACTGGAATACCCCAATCAATCCCCATACAATAGCTCCGATAATAGCCAGAGTCAGTGCGGTATAGTCAATCCATTTCATAATAAATAAACTCCTTTCTGCGTTTGGTTTTATCAGTATAACCGTTTTTTTATAAATTTATGAAAAGGGAAAGAAAAAAATTATATTTTTTGAAAAAATGCAGATAATACTTTTAAAATCAATGGAAGGAGTTTTGTTATGAAAAAACAAAAAACTTATGTAGCAATGTTGTTAGCAGCGCTGGTAATTTTATCACTTGCCGGTTGTGGAATGAAAAATTCAAAAGATAATGCGGAGGCAACAACCGGATGGAGTGTGGAAAATCCAGATAATACGACGAAAGATAAGAAAACGACGGAATCTACAGATGCGGAAGATAATATAGAAGAAGATGCGGATGGAATCATGGATAACTTAGGAGCAGGAACATTTGACACGTATGAAGATGCTAAAAATTATCTTATGGATAAACTGACAGCAGATAATGAAGATATGTCCTATGAATTCCGGGAGGAAACGCAGGATCTTACTTCTTATGACAGTGGTAATCCGGGAGCAGAAGGATATCAGTTCCATGTGTATGAGTCAGAAGGGGGCAAAAAGACAGGAGATTATTATGTAGATAAAGATACGGGAAAAGTATATCGCTATACAAAAGATAATAAGATTATGGAATATTAATTGGCTTAACAGAGGAAAATGAAAAGCCCCCTATAACGGTGTCTATGGCTTTAGTTGCTGTGAATGTGAGGTGAGAAACAGCGGCTCTAAGTCTAGAGGTGGTTAGAGGGGGATTTTTTTGCCTTTGGCTGAGACTGGGATTAATATTCGGTGTGGGGAGGATTTGAGGATTCATCGTGAGGTTGTGTGGAAGATTATGCTAGAGCATTTTTCAAACACGCTCTAGTGTAGAAGTTGGTAGTTTGAGTATGTAAATTTGTTTTATTTTGTTTGGTAAAGAAAAAAATCTTTAGATATTGGACATATGGGGATTTGGAGTGAATGAAATGTGATTGAGTATTTTCGGGCAGAGATATAGAGAAGATATCTAATGAGAAAAGAAAAAAATACTTATTTTGTAAAAATAAAACAAAAAAGACTGGAAAAATATTACAATATGTGCTACAATTATTTCCATAATAAACAAATTAAAGAATATTATGGAAAAGGAGAGAAGAATATGACATTTGAGGCATTTCAGTCATACATAAAGGAGAATGTTTTGAAGGAATGGAGAGAAGATGCAGATATAGAGATGGCTGTGGTGAGGAAGAATAATGGAATTGAGTTGTGTGGGCTGTATATCAGGCGGGAGGAAGAACAGATTTCTCCGACGATTTATCTGGATGAATATTATTCTTATTATTTAAAGGGAGAAGCATTAGAGGAGATTATCACAAGAATCCGGGAAGAATATGAGTGGAAGATATCCAGGGTGGCGGATTATCATTTTAATTTGGAGAAGTTTGAGTATGTGAGAGACAGAATTGTATACCGTCTGGTGAATTATGAGAAGAATAAGGAGATATTAGAGGATTGCCCTCATTTGCGCTTATATGATCTGGCACTGACTTTTCGGTGGGTGGCGCATAGCGATGATATCGGGATTTCCACGGCTTTGGTTACGAATCAGGAACTTCAGGTCTGGGGTATTTCAATGAATGAACTCTTACTGGCGGCAAGAGAGAATACACCAAGGCTATTTCCTGTACATATGATTGATATGGATGAAATGATAGCGCAGGCGGGGATTCCTATTTCGCTGGATGAGTCTGCGATTCCGATGTATATTATGACGAATGAACAGGAAGTGAATGGGGCGTCTGTTCTTTTATATGATAATGTTTTAGAGTCTTTCGCCCTCGAAAAGAAAACGGATTTTTATATTCTGCCAAGCAGTATACATGAGGTAATCTTAGTGCCGTCGAATAAGATTGATGATCCGTCTGCGCTTTTTACAATGGTGTCAGATGCAAATAATACTGTTGTTGCGCTGGGGGATATTTTATCGGATTCGGTATATTACTATAATAGAAGAAAAAATCAGATTGTTCCGGTAGGAAAGGAACGAAAGATAGTCTGAAAGTATTTTTCAAACACGCTCTAGTGAAGAAAAAATGAAAGATGGTCTAAAAAGTATAACTGCTCCGGTGGAGGAAAAATGAAAGATACTCCCAAAGTGTGATTGTTCCGAGGGGAAAAGAACGTGAAATTGTTTAAAGGTATAATTCATTGAAAATACATAAGGCTGTGCTATACTTATATTTATATATTTTACTAGAGAGCGGGTGTCTGGAATGAAAAAGTGGAAGATATTATTTAATATAATTATGGAAACAGTTATATTTTTTGGCATAGCTGTGCTGTTGATTATAGGAATTCCAAAGTTAATGGGATTTTTCTGGCCTTTTGTAGCGAGCTGGATACTGGCATTACTGGCAACACCGCTGTGTAATTTTTTAGAGAAACATATTAAGCTGAACAAAAAATGGTCTTCAGCGGTAATCATTGTACTTGTTTTGCTGGCACTGGCGGGAATCGGTTATCTGGCAGTGACAAAGCTTGGACGGGAGCTGATGGGATTGTTTTCAGGAGCGCCAGAATACTATGTTTATGTGCAGAGAACAATTAAGTCTTTTGGAGATAGCCTTACCAATATTGTTTCGCCGATTTCTTCTGATTTTGGAAAGCAGATACAGGGATTTTTTACAGACTTTTTAAGCCAGATGGGTGGAATTATTAATAAGTTTGCTCCAAAGGGAGTTGAGATGATGGGGTCTGCTGCAGCGGATTTGACGAATGGTTTTATTGGAACTGTTGTTATGATTATTTCTGCATACTTTTTCATTGCAGATAGAGAGCGGCTTACGGAAGGATTCTGGAGAATTGTTCCAGAAGACTTGAAGTCTACAGTTCGCGATATTAAAGATAAAGTAATTGCAGCATTGGGTGGATTTCTCCTTGCTCAGTTTAAGATTATGTGCATTGTGTTTGTGATTTTGCTGGCAGGATTTTTCCTGATGGGTAATCCGTATGCATTACTGCTTGCTTTAGTAATTTCGTTTGTTGATTTGCTACCTATTCTTGGAACAGGTACGATATTGATTCCGTGGACGTTGTTCTGCTTTGTACAGAGGGATTATCGCCAGGCAATGTTTCTTATTATCCTTTATGTGGTTTGTCTGGTAGCACGTCAGTTTTTACAGCCAAAGATGATAGCGGATAGCATGGGACTTGATTCTATGGCAACGTTAGTGTTGATTTATACTGGCTATAAGTTGAATGGGATGAAGGGGATGATTCTCGCACTGCTGGCAGGTGTGATTATCTTGAGTCTGTATCGTCTGGGGCTGTTTGATCGTAAAATAAAGCGAATGAGTCGGCTCTTGTATGAATATCGGCATTGTGGAGCTGATTGTGAAGATGATAGCAATGCAAAGCTATAAAAGTGAAGAAAGTTATGGGGATAGTCGTAATCGGAAATTATAAAATAGGGGGTCGTAAGTGAAATGTAGTCGAAAATTGCAAAATAGGATAAAAAATCAGAAAATAATGTCTAAAATGTATAATTATCAGAAAATATATTGACTTGCATATAGTGCTGTGCTAAAATGGAGATGTCCTGAGAGAAAGAAAGCAGGAATTTTTAATTATGGAGGTATTCCGATGTTTAAGGGAACAGTGAAGTGGTTTAACAATCAGAAGGGGTATGGCTTTATACAGGATGAGAGTGGCAAAGATATCTTTGTACATTATACAGGACTGAATATGCCGGGCTTTAAGTCGTTAGAAGAAGGGAATGAAGTAGAGTTTGACATTGTTCAGGGAGAGAAAGGCCCGCAGGCTTCGAATGTAGTGAAGTTACAGGGATAAGATACAGAAGACACGGCCGCTGCAGGAATTGATTTGCAGCGGCTTTTTTCGTATAATAATAGTATGCATTAATAAATGTGCATATATTGATAACATGTTGATGCTGTGGGTTATAGTGTATAGGTATGTTGATGAAAAACAGTTTTTGCAGATAGTGGAACATATGTTATGAATAGAAGTGTTAAAAAGCCATTACATTTATATACGCACGATGTGACAGGCAAATATACGTTGTGAATAGATAGAAATATAGAATTGAGGAAGCAAAATGAAACTTTATTTAGTCAGGCATGGAGAGACAGCGCTGAATGAAAAAGGCTGCTATTATGGAAAGACAGATGCGGTTCTTTCTGTAAGGGGAATAGAGCAGGCAAAATATCTACAGCATATTTTTAAAGAGGTTTCTTTTGATTATGTGGTAGCAAGCCCCCTGGTGCGTGCCTATAATACGGCACAGATTATAATAGAAGAAAGAAAACAGCAAATTTTCGGGGACAGCCGTCTGATGGAACAGGATTTTGGTATTTTTGAAGGTCTTACTTATAAGCAACTTAAAGGAAAATATCCGCAGGAATTAGAACAATGGAATAAAGAATTTTCTACATATCGGATTCCAGAAGGGGAAAGCTTTCTTGATGTAAGAAGAAGAGTAGAAGCTTTTCTTAAAGATATTCCATCTGGGGAAGAGAATAAGTCGGAAAAGATGCTGATTACCGCACATAAAGGAACATTGGGTCATTTGCTGGCAGCAATGTTGAAACTCCCACCAGAAGGTTACTGGAATTTTGTGTTTGATCAGGGATGTTACAGTGAAGTGGATTTAGAAGACGGTTACGCGATTATACGGAAATTGAATGTAAGGGATATTCCTAGAGATATTTAAAGTATAACGAAGTGCTTTTGTAAAATAGTACAATAATTATCAGGCAATTATTTACGCCATGTATGTAGCGATGATATAATACATTTTTATAAGAGAAAGAAATGGAATGAGGCAAAAGATGGATTTATTTGAGTATATGAGTATGCAGAGGAAAAAAGAGGAATCTCCGCTTGCTGTGAGAATGCGTCCGAAGAATCTTGATGAGGTTGCAGGGCAGCAGCATATTATAGGAAAAGATAAGTTATTATATCGGGCGATTAAGGCGGATAAGATAAGCTCGTTGATTTTTTATGGCCCTCCGGGAACGGGAAAGACTACACTGGCGAAAGTTATTGCAAATACAACAAGTGCTAATTTCGTGCAGATGAATGCAACTACCTCTGGAAAGAAAGATATGGAACAGGCGGTGTCACAGGCAAAAGATGCCTTTGGGATGTATGGAAAGAGAACAATATTATTTATTGATGAGATACATCGGTTTAATAAGGCACAGCAGGATTATCTTTTACCATTTGTGGAAGATGGTACAGTGATTTTGATTGGTGCGACAACGGAGAATCCGTATTTTGAAGTAAATAGTGCGCTTCTTTCGAGGTCTCAGATTTTTCATCTGGAGCCGCTGGCAGAGAGCGATATTTATCGTCTGGTAAAGACGGCGGTAGAAGATAATGAAAGAGGTATGGGTGCATATGGAGCTGTGATTACCGAAGAAGCGGCAAGGTTTATTGCCGAGATGGCCGGCGGAGATGCCAGAAGAGCCTTAAATGCTGTAGAACTTGGTGTGCTCACCACAGAGCCGGATGATAAAGGACAACTAGTTATTGATTTGTCTGTAGCAGAAGAGTGTATTCAGCGAAAGTCGGTTAATTATGACAGAGATGGGGATAATCATTATGATAATATCTCTGCTTTTATTAAAAGTATGCGTGGGACAGATCCGGATGCAGCAGTTTTTTATCTTGCCAGGATGCTTGATGCAGGAGAAGACCCGAAGTTTATCGCAAGGAGAATTATGATATGTGCTTCTGAAGACGTAGGGAATGCAGACCCGCAGGCCTTAGTTGTTGCGGTGGCAGCTTCGCAGGGCGTAGAACGAATTGGAATGCCAGAAGCAAGAATTTTATTATCACAGGCAGCAGCTTATGTTGCCAGTGCACCGAAAAGCAATGCGTGTATTATGGCCGTAGATAAAGCTTTAGAGATGGTAAGAAGTCAGAATACAGGTCGGGTTCCGCCGTATTTAAGAGATGCTCATTATGGAGGAGCTAAAAAATTAGGACATGGTATTGGGTATAAATATGCTCATGACTACCCGGAACATTATGTAAAACAGCAGTATCTTCCAGATGAACTGAAAGAAGAAAGATTTTATGTTCCAACAGAGAATGGATACGAAAAGAAAATAAAAGCGCATCTGAAACATTTAAGAGAACGGGAAGAATAGAAGAGAAAGAAAAAAGTAAAAAAGAAAGAAGAACGAGAAGAAAAATGAAAAAGATAAAACGAATACTGGCGTTACTGCTGGTGATTTTTCTAATAGCAATGGTTTTTGTTACATTATATTGTGCGGTTACGGGGAGTCCATATTTTATGGCATCTCTTTTTGTGATGTTAGGACTGCCGTTATTAATTTATGCCTATATGTTTATTTACCGTATTGTAAAGGATAAAGATGAAAAATAAAAAAATGAATGATATTTTTAAAAATCTTCTTGACAATTATTTATTAATAAGTTATCATACAAACAATAACAATTACTATTATTACAAAATGGTAACAAAGAGTAATTACTTATACATGGATACTATTGTATAGAAGAAAGGGGTTAATTATGCCAGAATTAAAAGGAACAAAAACAGAACAGAACTTAATGACAGCTTTTGCAGGAGAATCTCAGGCAAGGAATAAATACACATACTTTGCAAGTAAGGCCAAAAAAGAAGGCTATGTTCAGATTGCAAGCATTTTTGAAGAGACAGCCAACAACGAAAAAGAACATGCAAAGATGTGGTTCAAACTTCTTGAAGGAGGAGCTATCCGTTCTACGATTGAGAACCTTCAGGCAGCAGCAGACGGTGAGAACTATGAGTGGACAGATATGTACGCAACTTTTGCAAAAGAAGCAAGAGAAGAAGGATTTGATGACATTGCAGAGAAGTTTGAAGGCGTAGGGGCAATCGAAAAAGAGCATGAAGCAAGATATTTAAAACTTCTTGATAACGTAAAGAAAGAAATCGTATTCTCAAGAGATGGAGATACCATTTGGCAGTGTGCTAACTGTGGCCATATCTGCATCGGAAAGAAAGCTCCGGATGTATGTCCTGTATGTGATCATCCACAGGCTTACTTCCAGATTAAGGCTGAGAATTTCTAATTTGCCGCGCAGGCAAAGCTGACGAACCATTGAAAGCCAATACTTCCTATTTGTGACTTTAGTCGCGGCATGTTGGATGCTCACTTAAAGCACTCGTACCCAACACTTGCTTCGAGGACGCAAATAGGAGGTATTGGCTTTCGATGTTTCTGACAGTGACTGCTGGAGTAAAAGTTGGCCGCGAGCATTTTAAGCGGGCATTCAACGCGCCGTGACTAAAGTCTCAAATAGGGCATATTGAGAGTCGAGTTTCGTCAGTGCTTTGTCCATTGATTTGAAGGAAATCAGAAATTCACAAAAAAGCAAGGAAAAGTACTTGACAAAAATATTTGTGTCGTATATAATAGCCAACTGTAAAGTAAAACTACTTTACACGACATGAGGTGAGAGACTATTGAATAGAATAGTAGAGAAGTCATTACTTTTTGATTTTTATGGTGAACTGCTCACGCAGCACCAGAAAGAGGTATATGGAGAGTATATTCAGAATGATTTGTCTCCAACAGAGATTGCAGTTCTTCGAGGCATCAGCCGACAGGGAGCATATGATTTGATTAAAAGATGTGAGAAGATTCTTACCGATTACGAGAATCGCCTTCATCTTGTAGAACATTTTCAGAAAGTAAAGAAGACAGTAGCTTCCATTCATACCTGTGCAGAAGAGATTGCGGAATGTGATGATAAGTCCATTGTCCGAGAGAAGATTGCACAGATTGCAGAACTGTCCAGCAACATACTGGAAGAGTATTAAGAACAGGGAGATTTTGTTATGGCATTTGAGAGCCTTACTGATAAATTACAGAATGTCTTTAAGAATTTGAGAAGCAAGGGCCGTCTGACAGAAGCTGACGTAAAGGAAGCGATGAAAGAGGTAAAGAGAGCCCTGCTGGAAGCGGATGTTAACTTCCGTGTAGTTAAGTCCTTTGTCAAGACAGTAACGGACAGAGCGATAGGACAGGATGTTCTGACTGGTTTAAATCCAGGTCAGATGGTAATAAAGATTGTAAAAGAAGAGATGGAATCCCTGATGGGTTCCGAGATGACAGAGCTGGTGATTAAGCAGGGGAATGAGATTACTGTTTTCCTGATGGCAGGTCTTCAGGGTGCCGGTAAGACAACAACCTGTGCCAAGATTGCCGGACAGCTCAAGAAAAAGGGTAAGAAACCTTTATTAGTTGCCTGTGACGTATATCGTCCGGCAGCAATCAAGCAGTTGGAAGTGAATGGTGCGAAACAGGGAGTTCCTGTGTTCACTATGGGAGATAAGCAGAATCCTGTAGATATTGCTAAAGCTTCTATTGAACATGCCAAAGAGAATGACAACAATATTGTTATTTTGGATACTGCAGGACGCCTTCATGTAGATGAATCTATGATGGAAGAGCTGCAGAATATAAAGGCGAATGTCGATGTGACACAGACAGTTTTAGTTGTAGATGCTATGACTGGACAGGATGCGGTCAATGTAGCCAAAACTTTCGAAGAAAAGGTTGGCATCGACGGCGTCATCTTAACCAAGCTTGACGGTGATACCAGAGGTGGTGCGGCACTTTCTATCCGCGCCGTAACAGGTAAGCCGATATTATATGTAGGTATGGGTGAGAAACTTGAAGATTTACAGCAGTTTTACCCAGACCGTATGACAAGCCGAATTCTTGGAATGGGAGATGTATTTACTCTTATCGAGAAGGCGGAGAATGCAGTGGATGAGGAAGAAGCAAGAAAGTTAGAGCAGAAGCTTCGCAAGGCGGAGTTTGGCTTTGACGATTTCCTTTCCCAGATGCAGCAGATTAAGAAGATGGGCGGTCTTACAGACCTGCTTTCCATGATTCCAGGTGTAGGAAGTCAGCTTAAAAATGTGGATATCGATGATAGTGCGATGGACAGCATTGAGGCGATTATTTATTCCATGACACCGGAAGAGAGAGCAAACCCTAATATTTTGAATCCTTCCAGAAAGAAGCGAATTGCGAATGGAGCAGGTGTAAAGCTTCAGGATGTGAATAAGCTTTGTAAGCAGTTTGAACAGTCGCGTAAGATGATGAAGCAGATGAATGGAATGATGGGCAAGGGCGGCCGCAGAAAAGGCGGATTCAATCTTGGGGGAATGAAGCTTCCGTTTTAAAAAGCTTTGATGAACGATGGTATCCGGGGTACCGGTTCCAATATAGATGAATTAATTTATACACAAATATTATGAAAGAGGTGAATCACATGGCAGTAAAAATGAGATTAAAAAGAATGGGTAAAAAGAGAAATCCTATCTATAGAATTGTAGTTGCAGATGCAAGATCTCCAAGAGATGGTAGAAACATCGATGAAATCGGTTTATACGATCCTAACCAGGAACCATGCGTAGTTAAAATCGATGAAGAAGCAGCAAAAGACTGGCTTTCTAAAGGAGCTCAGCCTACAGATACAGTTGCAAGATTATTAAAGAATGCCGGTATTGAGAAATAATAACTGGAGGCTAATATAATGAAAGAGTTAGTAAAAGTTATAGCAGTTTCTCTTGTTGATCATCCGGATGAAATTGTTGTCACAGAGAAGGAGACAGAGAACTCCATTATCTTAGAATTACATGTTGCACCAGATGATATGGGCAAAGTAATCGGCAAGCAGGGACGTATTGCTAAGGCAATCCGCACTGTTGTCAAGGCAGCAGCTTCCCGTGATGATAAAAAAGTGATAGTTGATATCGCACAGTAATAGGCATTTGAAATGTTACCTGTAAACGTTTGAGCAGGTAACATTTTTTTCTATATAACGAAAAATGTGACGGCAGAATGGAGATAACAAAGGTATGGAAGATTTATTTCAGGTTGGTATCATCACAGGAACACATGGACTGAAGGGTGAAGTCAAAGTTTTTCCTACGACAGATGATAAAGAAAGATTTCTTGACTTAGATACAGTTCTCATTGATACAGGAAAGGAACTGATCGAGAAAAAGGTACAGTACTGCAAGTTTTTCAAACAGTTTGTATTTGTAAAGTTTGAGGGGCTTGATGATATTAATGATGTAGAAAAATATAAGAGATGCCCTCTTAAGGTTACGAGAGAGAATGCAGTTCCTTTAGAAGAAGATGAATATTATGTTGCAGATTTACTGGGACTTACAATCGTTGATGAGAGCGGCGTGACAATTGGTGAACTTATTGATGTGATAGAAACCGGTGCGAACGATGTATATGAAGTGAAGACTCCAGATGGAGGACATGTACTTCTTCCTGCGATTAAGGACTGTATCTTAGATGTAGATATGGAAGAGAAGATTATTTTAGTTCATATGCTGAAAGGTCTGGTGGATTAATGAATTTCCACGTACTAACCCTGTTTCCGGATATGATTGAGGCAGGGCTTCATACGAGTGTAACCGGAAGAGCATTGAAGAATGGATATATTCATCTGAGTGCGGTAAATATCCGGGATTATTCCAAAGATAAGCATAAACATGTAGATGACTATCCTTATGGCGGAGGAGCGGGAATGGTGATGCAGCCAGAGCCGATTTATCTTGCTTATGAGGATGTGACTCAGAACATGGAGAAAAAGCCACGGGTGGTTTATGTGACACCGCAGGGATCCGTATTTAACCAGTCAATGGCAGAAGAATTTTCGAAAGAAGAAGATCTGATTTTTCTATGTGGGCATTATGAGGGAGTAGATGAGAGAATTTTGGAAGAAATCGTTACAGACTATGTGTCTATCGGTGACTATGTGCTTACGGGGGGAGAACTTCCGGCAATGGTTATGATTGATGCGGTTTCCCGTCTTGTACCTGGTGTCCTTAATAATGAGGAATCTGCAGAGTTTGAATCGTTCCATGACAATCTTTTAGAACATCCCCAGTATACCCGTCCGGTAGAATTTCGAGGAAGAAAGGTGCCAGATGTACTTCTTTCTGGACATCATGGGAATATAGATAAGTGGAGAAGAGAACAGTCGTTAAAAAGAACATTAGAAAGACGGCCTGATCTTATTGAAACAGCCATTTTATCTAAAGAAGATGAAAAGTATTTAAAAAAGCTAAAAAAAGGCTTGCATGAGTCGGAATAGTATGTTATTATTAAAAAGTTGTGAAAAAAGGTGGTCCGCTTTTACATTTAGGTATTAAGAACACCGAGAATATATAGGAGGTCACACATGAAAGATATTATTAAGAGCATTGAAGATGCACAGTTAAAACCAGAAGTTGACAGTTTCCGTGTTGGAGATACAGTTCGTGTTTCCGCTAAGGTAGTAGAGGGTTCCCGTGAGCGTATCCAGGTATTCGAAGGAACTGTTATTAAGAGACAGAACGGTGGAGCAAAAGAAACTTTCACAGTAAGAAAGTTCTCTAACGGTGTTGGTGTTGAAAAGACATGGCCATTACATTCTCCAATCGTTACAAAGATTCAGGTAGTAAGAAAAGGTAAAGTAAGAAGAGCAAAACTTTACTACTTACGTGATAGAATCGGTAAGAGAGCTAAGGTAAAAGAATTAGTTAAATAGTATCACAAAAGACCGGGGCGAGTATTTATACTTGCCCTGTTTTTCCATACAGATTTCCGGGAAAAGGTGAAAGCAGATGAAAAATTATCGTTATTTAGAAAGAAGAAACATGATGATTCGCCGAATCGGTCTTTGGGTTGGAGAAGTTGTTGCAGCAATCCTGTTAGCATTTTTAGTGATTCAGTTTTGCTTTCAGACAGTGACCGTACACGGCGACTCCATGCAGCCGGCATATTATGACGGAGATACTGTGTTGGTGAATAAGCTGGATTATCGAATTGGAAGCCCGAAAAGGCTTGATGCAGTCATTTTAGAGCTGGAGAATGGCTCTACCACGCACTATTCGGTAAAAAGAGTTGTAGGATTACCGGGTGAGACCATTAAGATAGAGAATGGAAAGATTTATATAAATAATAAAGAATTAAAAGGGTTTTCAGAAGAAGACATCCTTTCAGCAGGACTTGCTGCCTATGATGTAGAACTTGGTGAGGATGAGTATTTTGTAATGGGAGATAACTGCAATAACAGCGAAGATTCCAGAGTATCCAATATTGGAAACATCAAACGTTCACAATTTGTAGGTAAAATAGCAGGAACGCTTCATAAAGTAACAAGACAGTAGGAAAGATATGTTTATCGAAATCTGAACTGTAAATCAAGTACAGAAGTAAATATAGAATCAGTACAGGGAAGACTGTGATAGCATAATAAGCATAGACTAAGTATAGATAATATATAGAAGGAGGAAAAAAGATGCATTTTCAGTGGTATCCTGGTCATATGACGAAGGCCAGAAGAATGATGCAGGAGAATATCAAGCTGATTGATATTGTGGTAGAACTGGTGGATGCCCGAGTACCATTTAGCAGCAAGAATCCGGATATAGATGAACTGGCAAAGAATAAATATCGTCTTATCGTGCTGAATAAAGCAGATATGGCAGATGCAAAGACAACAGCGGCATGGCAGAACTATTTTGAGGCAAAGGGCTTCTTTGTAGCGAAGGTGAACTCACAAAAAGGCGCCGGAATGAAGGAAGTAAAGTCTTTAATTGAAAAGGCATGTCAGGAAAAGAAGGCAAGAGATAAAAAGAGAGGAATCTTAAATCGCCCGCTTCGTGCGATGGTAGTGGGAATCCCGAATGTTGGAAAGTCTACATTTATTAATTCTTTTGCAGGAAAAGCCTGTGCCAAGACCGGCAATAAGCCAGGTGTTACAAAGGGAAAACAGTGGATTAAGATTAATAAAAATGTGGAACTTTTAGATACTCCAGGTATTTTATGGCCGAAGTTTGAAGATCAGGCAGTAGGGCTTCGCCTGGCGCTCATTGGTTCTATTAAGGAAGAAATTCTTAATACAACAGAGATGGCAATGGAATTCATCGGCTTTTTGAAAAAGTCTTATCCAGGAGTGCTGGTAGAACGCTATTCTGCGGATGAGAGTAAGGAAAACTTAGAGATTCTTAAAGAGATTGCAAGAATACGAGGATGTCTGATGAAAGGAAACCAGACAGATATTGATAAGGCGGGAAGACTGCTTTTAGAAGATTTCCGTTCCTTACGTCTTGGAAAGTTATCTTTGGAGGTGCCTGATGCGCAGTAAAGAAAGAGAAGCAGAGAAGAAAAACGCGAGTGAGAAAAAAGAAAAAAGTACTGCCCAGAATATATTGGGTACGATTGCATACATAGTCGGAGTCTGCGTTTTTGTATTTTTGATTCTACATTTTGTAGGACAGAGAACCGTTGTAAATGGAAGTTCTATGGATACAACTCTGGCTAATGGACAGAATCTTGTTATGGACAAGCTTTCTTATCGATTCCATGATCCGGAAAGATATGATATTATTATTTTTCCAGGTCCGGAAGAGTTTGGACAGCATCCATATTATATCAAGCGAATCATCGGAATGCCGGGAGAAACTGTACAGATTAAAGATGGTAAAGTTTATATCAATGATAAAGAATTAAAGAGTGATGTGTATGGTATCACAGATTATATTGATTATCCGGGAATTGCAGAAGAACCAATTACGCTTGGTGATGATGAATATTTTTGTTTAGGGGATAATCGGCCAGTCAGTCAGGATAGCCGTTATGAAGAAGTTGGTCCGGTAAAACGGTCTATTATTGTAGGAAAAGTATGGATAAGAATCTGGCCTTTGAATAAGTTTGGCAAGGTGTCTTAAATGAGGGGTGTCTGCGAAGTATGGGTAGGAGAACAAAGAAAAACCCGGAAGTAACATTGGGAAGACGACAACGCAGAAGAAAAGAGCAGCGAAGAAAGAACGTGAGAGAAATTATCAGTACCATTTTATATCTTGCTATTTTATGTGCAGCGGTATATTTTATCCTTCACTATGTAGGTCAGAGAACGGTTGTGCGTGGGGATTCTATGGATACAACTTTATCTGACGGGCAGAATCTTATTATGGATAAATTATCTTACCATTTTCGAGACCCGGAGAGATATGATATTGTTATTTTTCCAGGCCCGGAAGAATACGGCGAACATCCATATTATATTAAGCGTGTGATCGGGCTGCCTGGAGAGACGGTACAGATAAAAAAAGGTAAGGTCTATATTAATGGGAAGAAGTTAAAGAGTGATATTTACGGCATTACAAAATATATTGATGAGCCGGGAATAGCAGAGGAACCGTTAGAACTAGGGAAAGATGAATATTTTTGTCTGGGGGATAATCGTCCGGTCAGCTATGACAGCCGTTATGAGGAAGTTGGACCGGTACACCGTTCAGAGATTATTGGTAAGGTGTGGATAAGAATCTGGCCTTTGACTAAGTTTGGAAAGGTTTCATAAAAATGAAAAGCATTAGTATGATAAAAGAGGAGTTTAAAAATCTGACTCCAGAGCAGATTCCTGCACAGATTGCCCTGTATCAGGAAGATGAGAGAAAGGGTGTACAGAATTTTTTACTTTCTCAGCAAAAGAAAGTAGATAAATACTATCAGGAAATAGAACGTATAGAGAATTTGTGCCAATATGAAAAGGAATACAGTCAGTATGACTTTATCTGTGGGATTGACGAGGTAGGACGAGGTCCGTTAGCCGGTCCGGTTGTAGCAGGAGCCGTTGTTTTGCCAAAAGGCAGCCGTATTTTATATATTAATGATTCAAAGAAGCTTTCGGCAAAGAAGCGAGAGAAATTATTTGATATTATTAAAGAAGAAGCGGTATCCGTAGGCATTGGTATGGCTTCGCCAGAGCGAATTGATGAAATAAATATTTTACAGGCAACTTACGAAGCAATGCGTCAGGCAATCGCCAATCTTTCCGTAAAGCCGGAACTTTTACTTAATGATGCAGTAATGATTCCGGGAGTGGATATAAAACAGGTGCCGATTATCAAAGGAGATGCAAAGAGTATTTCTATTGGAGCGGCGAGTATTATGGCAAAGGTTTACCGAGACCATATGATGGAAGAATATGATAAAGTTTTTCCGGGATATGATTTTGCTTCGAACAAAGGATATGGTTCTAAAGAACATATTGAGGCTTTGCACCGACTTGGTCCGTGTCCGATTCATCGATGTAGTTTTCTTAAAAATATTTTATAAAAGAATGGAGAAGTAATCTGTGCGAAAGAATTCTGGAGGTGTCGCAGAAGAGGCGGCAGTCCTTTTTCTTGAGGAAAAAGGCATTCGCATACTGGAGAGAAACTTTCGAAGTTACCACGGAGAAATTGATATTATTGCATTAGAGCAGGAGATGATTCTTGTTGTAGAAGTAAAGATGCGAAGCTATGGAGATTGCGGAACTGCAGCAGAAGCGGTTGATTTCAGGAAGCAAAAGAGAATCTGCTATACATTTAATTATTATCGAATGCAGAGGAGACTTGCAGAGAATACGGCGGTTCGTTTTGATGTGATAGAAGTAGATAAAGATTTTCGATGTCACTGGATACAGAATGCATTTGAATTTCAAGGGTGAACAGAAAATATGGAGGAAAACATGAATTTCGTATATGCTAATGAGAATCATTCAACAATTATAAATGAGAAAAATGGAGTGGTATTTATTACCTTTCCCAAGCTTGTAAAGGCAGGAATATGTCATGGTTTTTCTACAAGAATCGGTGGAGTGAGTGAAGGACATCTTTCCTCTATGAATTTATCTTTTACTCGCGGTGATGACCCGGAAAAGGTACAGGAGAATTTTCGAAGAATCGGAGCCGCGATAGGATTTGATGCAAAAGATCTGGTGTTGTCTTCTCAGATTCATGAGACAGAGATACGTAAAGTTACAGCAAAGGATAAGGGGGATGGCATTGTGAGAGAAACTGTGCCGGGAATTGATGCCCTTGTGACAGATGAAGCAGGAATCCCTATGTATACTTCTTACGCTGATTGTGTTCCACTTCTTTTTTATGATTCGGAACATCATGTTGCGGGGATGGCACATTCCGGCTGGCGTGGAACGGTAGCAAAAATTGGTGCGAAGTTTGTTGCATATATACAGAAAGAATATGGTAGTAAGCCAGAGAATATTATTGCGGCAATTGGACCATCTATTTGCCGAAGTTGTTATGAAGTCGGGGAAGAAGTTGCCGAAGAATTTAAACAAGTATTTTTACCAGAAGAGATTCCATTAATTATGGATGATAAGGGCAATGGTAAATATCAACTGGATTTATGGAAAGCAAATGAACTGATTCTTACACAGGCAGGCATCCGTAAAGAAAATCTGGATATTACCGATATTTGTACCTGCTGTAATAGCGATAAGCTGTTTTCTCACCGGGCAAGTCATGGAAAAAGAGGAAATCTTGGCTGTTTTATGTGTTTATAGTTCGTTAGAGCATTTTTCAAACACGCTCTAGAATAACAAAATAAAATTAATTTTCTAATGTGGCAGAAACACAAATAGGTATAGCTGTAATTTGTTTAGAGTGATACAAAGTGAGAGAAGCAGATCGCTTGTAAAGTTTAAATGATAGCATATACGATTTATAATAGAATCTTTGTAGATGAGGAAAGAAAATGAAGAAACATTTGCATAAAATCGCGTGGGTAGAGCCGGGAAGTATTGCGGAAGAACTTGGATTGGAGCCGGGAGATGCGATAGAAGAAATTAATGGAAATGAAATAGAGGATATATTTGATTATCAGTATTATGTGGAAGATGAATACTTAGATGTTCTGATTCTCACAAAGGATGGCGAGGAGTGCGTTCTGGAGATTGAGAAGGAGGAAGATGAAGATTTGGGAATTACTTTTGAATCTTCCCTTATGGACGAATATCATTCCTGCTGTAATAAGTGTATGTTCTGTTTTATTGATCAGATGCCGCCGGGAATGAGAGATACGCTGTATTTTAAAGACGATGACTCCAGGCTTTCCTTTTTACAGGGAAATTATATCACGCTCACAAATATGAGGGATAAAGATATTGAGCGAGTAATCAAATATCACCTTTCACCAATCAACATTTCTGTTCATACGACGAATCCGGAACTTCGGTGTAAGATGCTTCATAACCGTTTTGCAGGCGATGTTTTGGATAAAATAGGACGTTTCTATGAGGCAGGTATTCGTATGAACAGTCAGGTAGTACTATGTCAGGGATTAAATGATGAGGAAGAACTTGACCGTACTATTTCTGATCTTGGAAAGTTTATTCCACATATGGAGAGTCTGTCTGTTGTTCCGGTCGGACTTACAAAGTACAGAGAGGGACTTGCTCCATTAAAACTTTTTGGAAAAGAAGATGCAAAAAAAGTTTTAAAACAGATTCATAAATGGCAGGATTATTTTCGTGAAAATTATGGAACAACCTTTGTTCATGCCAGTGACGAGTGGTTTATCCTTGCCGGGCAGGAATTCCCAGATGAGGCTTACTATGAAGGGTATGGACAGCTTGAAAATGGTGTGGGAATGATGCGCCTTTTGCTAGAAGAGGTAAAGGAACGTTTAGAGGAGCTTTCTGGAGATGACAGGGAGAAGACAGTATCCATTGCAACAGCAAAGCTTGCTTTCCCAACCATTGAGAAACTTGCGAGAGATGTGGAGAAAAAGTTTCCACATATAAAAGTACATGTGTACTGTATTAAGAATGAATTTTTTGGCGAACATATCACCGTTTCCGGTCTTTTGACAGGAGGAGATATTATCGCACAGTTGAAGGATAAAGAATTAGGGGAGGAATTACTCCTTCCATGTAATGTACTGAAAGCAGATGAGGACATTTTCCTAGATGATATTTCATTAAAGGGACTTTCCGATTCTTTACAAGTTCCCGTGAATATTATACAATCAGAGGGACGAGACTTTGTAGATAAAATTATTGCAATAGAGAATGGAGGAAATTATGAGTAAACCGGTTGTTGCGGTGGTAGGCCGCCCGAATGTAGGAAAATCTACGCTGTTTAATGCGTTAGCAGGAAGCAGAATTTCTATAGTAGAAGACACACCAGGAGTAACAAGAGACCGTATCTATGCGGAGGTTAGCTGGTTAGACTATCAGTTTACCCTGATTGATACCGGCGGAATCGAGCCGGAATCCGATGATATTATCATCTCACGAATGAGAGAGCAGGCAGAAACTGCAATTATGACTGCTGATGTTATTTTATTCCTTGTGGATGTACGTCAGGGACTTGTGGATGCAGACTTTAAAGTGGCAGATATGTTACGCCGTTCTCATCGTCCAGTTGTTCTTGTTGTAAATAAGGTAGATAATTTTGATAAATTTATGCCGGATGTGTATGAATTCTATAATCTTGGACTCGGTGATCCGATTCCAGTTTCTGCACAGGGCAAGCTTGGAATTGGTGATATGCTTGATCAGGTTGTTGAAAAATTTGAAGCACCAGTACAGGAAGAAGAGGAAGAAGATGATCGTCCTAAGATTGCAGTAATCGGTAAGCCAAATGCAGGAAAGTCTTCTATTATCAATAAACTTCTTGGAGAGGAGCGTGTGATTGTATCCCCAGTTGCAGGAACAACAAGAGATGCGATTGATACAACTGTAAAGCGTAATGGACAGGAATATGTATTTATCGATACAGCAGGACTTCGAAGAAAGAGTAAGATTAAAGAAGAATTAGAGAGATACAGTATCATCCGTACCGTTACAGCTGTAGAACGCTGTGATGTTGCTGTCTTAATTATTGATGCGACAGAAGGGATTACCGAGCAGGATGCCAAGATTGCCGGAATCGCCCATGAACGTGGAAAAGGTATGATTATCGCAGTTAATAAGTGGGACTTGGTAGAAAAAGATAACACAACAATGAAGAAGTTCACAGAAAAGATTCGTGAGAAACTTTCCTATATGCCATATGCAGAACTTATTTTTCTTTCTGCAAAAACAGGTCAGAGACTTCCAAAATTGTTTGAAATGATTGATGCCGTAATTGAAAACTGTGCATTACGAGTACAGACTGGTGTATTGAATGAGATTCTCACAGAGGCAATGGCTATGAAGCAGCCACCTTCAGATAAAGGTAAGCGTTTAAGAATCTACTATATTACACAGGTTTCCGTAAAGCCACCTACATTTGTTATGTTTATTAATGAGAAGAAGCTAACGCACTTCTCTTATACAAGATACATTGAAAACCAGATTCGTACCACTTTTGGTTTCCGTGGAACTCCGATTCATTTCATTTATCGTGAGAGAAAGGAGAAGTAAATGAATAACGCTGTATATTATGTACTTGTAATCGTAGCAGGCTATTTCTGTGGCTGTATTGAGAGCGGTTACCTTGTAGGAAAATTATGCGGAATGGATATCCGTGATTATGGAAGCGGTAACTCCGGCACAACAAACGTACTTCGCGTACTTGGCAAGACCCGCGCACTCCTTACTTTCTTAGGAGATGCCTTAAAAAGTTTTATTCCAGTACTTGTAGTAAAGTTTTTACTCTGTCCGGCAGTGCCGACACTGAATGCAGACCTCATTCAGCTTGTTACGGGATTTGCTGCAGTAATGGGACATGATTATCCTGTGTTCTTAAAATTTAAGGGAGGAAAGGGAATTGCTACAACTGCTGCAGCTATGATGGCATTTGACTGGAGAATTGGTTTATGCTGTTTCATTATTTTTGTAGTTGTAACAGCAGCAACAAGATATGTATCATTAGCATCCATCCTCTTATCCGCAGGAATCGTAGTGGAGGTTCTCATTTTCCATCCAGGCAGATGGGACTTATTTGCGATGTGTGTGCTCTATGCTTTCTTTGCAATCTACAGACATAGAGCGAATATTGGCAGACTTCTGTCTGGAACCGAAAGCAAGATCGGACAGAAAGTGGAAGTTAAAAAATAGAATTTGCCACAGGCAAGACGGAAGCTTAGATAGCATTTGTGTGGCAAAACGGACGCTCACAGAACGATACATAAGGCATATTTGTGACTTTAGTCGCGGCGTGTTGAATACTCGCTTAAAGCGCTCCTATCCAACACTTGCTCCGAGGCCACAAATATGCCTTATGTATCGTTCTGTGAGCTGACTTTGGCTGTCGAACAAAATTACTATTTAAGGTTGGAGTGCTTTGGGGCTCAGACGGATATGTTTCGCCATATAGATTCCATTATGAAACCACGCAATCTCCCGGAGAATCCCCAAATTTTCCCCCATTCTGTTTTAATTCAACCAAATCCAGCCATTGTCAGCCCCAGAAGAGACAGATACCCTATATTTGTGACCTCGGAGCAAGGTTTGAATGCGAGCGTGTAAGCGAGCATTCAAACCGCCGCGACTAAAGTCACAAATATAGGGTATCTGTCTTTTCTGGGGTGTCAGCTCTTCTCAAATTAAACAGAAAATCTATCACTCTGCTATGATAAAGCAAATGCAGTTCTGATTCTTTTATTATGCGAAAAAATAGTATGAAAGTAGCGTAAAAAGACTATCTCTTGACAAATTTCACTTTGATGATAAAATAGTAACGAGAACAAAATGAAATTTTTACGTTTGAATTATGCAATTTTGGCAAGCGTCAGGGCAAAAAAATTATAATTTTGAAGGAAAGCCCTGAATGATTGTTAATCTATGAATAAAAGAAATGGAGAGAGAACTATGGAAATGGATAACCGCTCAGTTCGGCTGAACAAGAAATCAAATTTATTGAAATTAGATGAATATATGTATCCGCTGGTTGATACGGATAAGCCTAATGTATTCCGTAATCTTTTCCCTTATGAGGAAGTACCAAAAATCGCGTTCAACGACAGAATTGTGCCGCATGAGATGCCGGAAGATATCTGGATTACGGATACGACATTCCGTGATGGACAGCAGTCAAGAACACCGTATTCTACAGATCAGATTGTACATATTTACGATGCATTTCATCGTTTAGGCGGCCCGAAAGGAATTATACGTCAATGTGAATTTTTCTTATATAGCAAAAAGGACCGAGATGCCGTATATAAATGTATGGAAAAAGGATACAAATTTCCAGAGATTACAAGCTGGATTCGTGCAAGTAAAAAGGACTTTGAATTAGTAAAAGAAATCGGCTTAAAGGAGACAGGTATCCTTGTAAGCTGTTCCGATTATCACATTTTCTATAAAATGAAAATGACAAGAAAGCAGGCATTAGAGCATTACTTAGGTGTTGTAAGAGAGTGTCTCGAAACAGGAATTAGTCCAAGATGTCATTTAGAGGATATCACCCGTTCAGATATTTACGGATTTGTTATTCCATTTTGCTTAGAGCTTATGAAGTTAAAAGATGAATATGGAATTCCTGTAAAAATTCGTGCCTGTGATACAATGGGATATGGAGTAAACTTCCCAGGAGCCGTAATTCCGCGTTCCGTACCGGGAATCATTTACGGATTAAAAGAACATGCCGGAGTACCATCTGAACTTCTTGAATGGCATGGACATAACGACTTTTATAAGGCAGTTAACAATTCTACCACAGCATGGCTTTACGGAGCATCCGCTGTAAATAGTGCATTATTTGGAATTGGAGAACGTACTGGAAATACACCGCTTGAGGCTATGGTATTTGAGTATGCACAGCTTCGTGGAACATTAGATGGAATGGATACAACTGTTATCACAGAACTTGCAGAATATTATGAAAAAGAAATTGGTTATCACATTCCAGAAAGGACACCGTTTGTTGGAAAGAACTTCAACGTAACAAGAGCAGGAATCCATGCAGACGGACTCCTCAAAAATGAAGAAATTTATAATATTTTTGATACAGATAAATTATTAAACCGTCCGGTACTCGTAGCAGTATCTAATACAAGCGGACTTGCCGGAATTGCTCACTGGATGAATACCTACTATCGTCTGAAGGGGGATAAAGCAGTAGATAAAAAGAGCCCTCTTGTAGAAGAAGTAAAAAAATGGGTTGACAAAGAATATGAAACTGGTCGAGTAACGGCAATTACAGATAGCGAATTAGAAAAAGTAATCAAAGAAAGCAGCGAAAAGCTAGGGATTAATTTCTGATTTGCCGTAGGCAAGAAGACGCCCCCAAAGAGAGACAATGGTATGCTCCCTTTTAGGTAGACAGTTGAAAAAAATAAAACTGTTTATCTGA
>OLPP01000285.1_pt1 | contig 50802 bp, 61 predicted proteins | sample 1643151 | NCBI WGS metagenome assembly OLPP01 (sample SAMEA3136679, study PRJEB25190) | human gut metagenome | biome: human gut; feature: human-associated habitat; material: faeces | place: Austria | collected 2013 | reverse complement strand
CGGCGGTGAACCTGTAGCCCGGGCAAGGCGCGTTAAGCGCCGCCCCCGGGAGCAGAACGCAACGTGGCTGAACTCCCCGGAGGCGATGCTGCGCATCTGTCTGGCTACCGGCCCACAGACGGCGGTGAACCTGTAGCCCGGGCAAGGCGCGTTAGCGCCGCCCCCGGGAGCAGCGCACAGCGTGGCTTAATTCCCCGGTGGCAGCGCGAAAAAGGTGAGGGCTACACTCGCCACTCGCTCCTTTCTTCACCGTTCACCAGCAGCCTGCGTTTTTCCCCCGCCGGCAACGACACCTTCAGCGCTTTCCACGCCGGACGATAATCGCCGCGCGCGTTCACCTGCAGGTTGATGCTGGCGCTATCGCAAACCATTTCCCATTCTACCCACAGCGCATGACCATTCTGGTAGCCCCAGCTTTCGCCATCATCTTCAAACAGCAGGCCGCGACGGGTCCCCACGCCCTTCAGCGGGAAGAGTTTCAGCTCGCGGCAATCGTCTTTTTGCGCATCGACGTGGCGGATACGCTCGCTCAGCGGCAGGCCTGCTCCGGCGCGAACCAGCAGCGGCAGTTTTTCCAGCGGCGCATCAAGGACGATCCACTGGCCTCCCGCGAACCACTGGTGGCTATCAAAGTCGTACCAGCCGTCCTGATTGGCCGGCAGCCAGACGCGGCGCTGACGCGCGCCGGGTTCGACGACGCTGGCGACCAGCAGATCGCGACCCAGCAGGAAGTCGTCGCATTCGGCAAACGTCTGCGGATCGTGTTCGTGATCGAGGAAGGTCGGACGCAGCATCGGTTCATCGTCGGCGTGAGCCTGCCACAGCAGCGTATAGAGGTACGGCAGCAGACGATAGCGCAGCTCAATGGCTGAACGGATAGCCGGCGTGACTTCCGGGTACATCCAGGCTTCGTTGACCGTCTGGTCGTCATTCCACGAGTGAATGGTAAAGCGCGGATGCATAACGCCGTTTTGTACCCAGCGTACGAACAGCTCCGGGTCCGGTTTATCGCCAGAGAAGCCGCCAACATCGTGGCCGACATTGAACAGCCCGGAGAGGCTCATTCCCAGCCCCATGCGGGTGTTATAGCGCAGCGTATCCCAGTTGGTACGGTTATCGCCGCTCCAGGTCTGGACGTAGCGCTGCATCCCGGCGCAGCCGGAGCGAGAGATCAGGTACGGTCGTTTGTGCGGCGCAAAGCGCTGCTGAGCCTCCAGCGACGCGCGCATCATCAGCAGCGGCATGACCGGGCGAATATGTTTAATGGCAATTTCCTCGCCAAACCCGTAACAGCGGGCTTCGCCGTCCCAGACTTCATACTCGTTATTATCGTTCCACGTGGAGTCGATACCCATCTCCAGCAGCTGGGTTGTCACGCCTTCCTGCCACCAGGCGACGGTCTGCGGGTTGGTAAAGTCAAGGTGCGACCCTTCGTCATCCCAGAAGCTGGAGCGCTCGGGAGCATCCGCCTGTGAATCGCGGATAAAAAGCCCGCGCTCCGCGACCTCGTTATAGCGCGGATGGTCCTGCAGCAGGCAGGGCTTAATATTGGCGGCGAGCTTCAGTCCGGCATCGTGGAAGGCCTGGCTCATCACCTTCGGCTGCGGCACCTTATCGTTGTTCCAGTTAAAGACGTAGCGCTTGCCGTCAATCGAGGTATAGCCGGAAGAGAGCTGGAACGAATCGCACGGAATGGCGTGTTCATCACACAGGCGGATGAAGTTCATCAGCTGGTTTTGCGCATCCGGCGCGTCGGTGTAGTGCATCGTCGAACCGCTGTAGCCGAGACTCCATTTCGGTCCGAAGAGCGTTTTGCCGGTCAGGCGTACGAATGCTTTGGTGATATCCAGTACCCGTTTGCCGGAAAAAAGATAGTAATCGATGTCGCCGGCTTCCGCCTGCCAGCGGCGATAGGCGGTATGGTAATTATCGATTTCGTTGCCGAGATCCAGCCAGCAGCTGCTCAGGTTGTCGTAAAACAGACCGTAGCTGACATCGCTACGCTGCGCGATGGTAAACGGAATATGTTTGTACAGCGGGTCGGTGCTCGCCGCGTTATAGCCCATGGCGTCGAGGTTACGCATCTCATAGCGCTTCCCGTTTCGCTGCAGATCGCCGGCTTTTTCGCCCAGACCGTAGAAGCGTTCGTCTTTGCGTCGGCTCAGGTAGTGGGCAACGCCGTCGCCGTGCGCATTCGCCAGGTAGGCGCTGGTGGGGCGGTCGTTAACCAGCGGCTGCCACTCGCCGCCCTCATCGCGATAGCTCCATTCCAGCCACAGCGGCTGGTGGACGGTGACGCGCAGCTGATCGGTGGCGATGCTCAGGGTATCGCTATGCTCCGTGAGCTTCCAGGCGGGGAGGCTAAAGCCGCTCAAATCTTCGCGCGGGCGTCCTTCCCACGGCACGTCCTGCTGGGGAGCGATACTCCAGGTGCGATCCAGCGCCAGCTGCCCGTGCCGCTTTAGCAGCACGCGGAACATATTCTCTTCCAGCACGTACAGACACAGGGTGTGCTGGCCGTCTACGATCAGCTCAACGTGGTGGTCCAGCCGTTGGTGCAAAGTCCAGTTTTTCAAAGTCTTCATTTTTTACATCCACTCTCAGGCGCGTTTTGCGCGACGTTCAGCAATAAATGCCACCAGGAATACCGCGCCAATCAGGTCAAAGAACCCCATGGCGATAAATAGCGGGTTGAAGCCGATTTTGTCGGCGGTGACGCCAATCAGCAGCGAGAACAGAAAGCTGGCGATCCAGGCGGCGGAGCCGCGCATCCCGTTCACGGTCGCCATCTGTCCTTTATCGAACGACTCCACCACCAGCGCGCTGAGCATGCAGGAGATGATCTGGTGGCCGAAGCCGCCTATCGAAATCAGCACGATGGTGATATAGGGATCGCGGGTGATCGCCACGGTGGCGAGCGAAATCATCAGGAAGGCGCCGGTGACGGAGCTGGCGACCACCGAGTTCACCCGCGAACAGCCGAACCAGCGGGTATACAGTTTGGTCAGATAGCCGCTGGCGACGCTGCCGAGGTCGGCCGCCAGAAACGGCAGCCAGGCAAACATGGCGATTTGTTTTAAATCCATGCCGTGCTCTTTCGCCAGGTAGAGCGGTACCCAGAAGCTCAGCACCGCCCAGGCGGGCTCAGCCATAAAGGCCGGAATGGCGATACCGTAGAAGCGCTTGTTTTTCGATACGGTTTTCAGCGCGGTAAAGAAGGGCAGTTTGACCGGCGGCGCTTCATTGTCCTGCTGGATCAGCGCCAGCTCAGCTTTACCGAGGTTAGGGTGTTTTTCCGGGTTATGATAGAACGCCCACCACAGCACGACCCACAGCAGCGCCAGCGCGCCGGTGAACATGAATGCCCCCTGCCAGCCGAACGAAGCGTGTGCGAAGTAGATAATCGGCGGCGCCAGCATGGCGCCCACGGAGAAGCCGACGCCCGCCCAGCCTGCCGCGATCGGCCGCTCGGATTTTGGAAACCACTCACCCAGCGTTTTGGCGTTGGCTGGCGTCGCCGCCGCCTCAGCGCCGCCCATGAAAAAGCGCAGAATCGCCAGGTGCAGCCAGCTCCCCGCCCCGGCATGGGCGATGCAGGCGATGGCCCACAGGGTGGCGCAGATCATAAAGCCGAGCTTGAGGCCAATAACGTCGATAAGCCAGCCGCAGAGCGGCTGGAAAATGGTGTACGCCAGCTGAAAAGCGCCGACTATCCATGAGTACTGTTCAGTGGTAATACCCAGGGAGGTTTTTAATTCCGGGGCGATAATCCCCAACGAATTACGCGTGATGTAGTTAACGGTGACGCCGAGTAAAAACAGCACCAGCATCCACCAGCGCAGGTTCTTCACTATGCGGCGCGATTTACTGACCGCCATATCATTATTGAGGCCTTGGCTCATAGAACTCTCCACGAGACATGTAGTAGGGAAAATTGACCAACCCGCTTGCTGAGTTGTCGCTAAAATTTTCTATTTCGTTGTTTGTTAAGGTTGATGTCTCGACACTATTGGTTGACTAATCTCAAAGGTGTTGGACCAATTCAGGCTAAGGGAGAATGCGAGCGGGCAATAGCGACAATTCTGCAAATATTTTCATGGGACGATCCAGATCGCAGTATGACATCGCCAAATCGCTTAAAAATATTCACATTCTCAATATGAAAATTTTTTCATGAGCAAAGTAGAGCGCGATCACAAAATGGACAAAAAGCTGAAAGTGAGCGAAATCGCGGCGCGTACCGGGCTGTCGGTGAGCACGGTATCGCGGGTGCTGGCGGGAAAAGCAAATACCAGCGCCAGGGCTCGCCAGAGGGTACTGGATTGCGCCCGCGAGCTGGGCGTGATGGAGGGTATCGCCGCCGGGCGAATGCTGCTCAATAATCTGGTGGTCTTTGCCCCTCAGCGCGCTTTCGATGAACGCACGGATATTTACTACTATCGGGTGATTCAAAGCATCAATAGCGCCCTTATGCCGCATGAGGTACACCTGCGCTATTGCGCGCTGGAAGAGAACGACAGCGATGCCAATTTGTTTTTGCAGCGCATGCATGAAGCATCGACCCAGGCCGCGATTTTACTGGGTATCGACGATCCGCATATTCACGATCTGGCGGCCGATCTGGCGAAGCCCTGCGTGATGATTAACTGCCACGACGCGGGAATGCGTTTACCCTCCGTCGCGCCGGATCATCGGCTGATCGGCCAGTTCGCCGCCCGGTATCTGTTTGAGATGGGGCATCAGGCGATCATGAACGTGATGTGCCTGCGCCGCTATACCATGGAGCTGCGTCTGCTGGGCATTAAGCAGGCGTGGCGGGCGCGTAATCTCCGTTTCGTTGACGGCAGGGATTTACTCGCTGTGGCCAACTTCAGCGCCAGGGATACCGAGGAAAAAGTCGGGGAGTGGCTGGATCAGCGCGGCGATGGCCCGCTGCCGACGGCATTTCTGGTGGGCGGTGATTTTATGGCGGCAGGCACGATCGCCGCATTACAAAAACGCGGTTTGCGCGTCCCGCAGGATGTTTCCGTCATGAGCATCGACGGCTTTAACCTGGCGGCGATCCAGGATGTACCGCTAACCGCCGTCCACGTCCCACGCGATGAATTAGGGGTCGAAGCGGTACATTTATTACAGCAGAGACTGATCCGTCCCGATGCGCCGCACGGCGCGTTACTCCTGCATGGGACGCTGGCGGTACGCGATTCGGTGCGGCGGATACGCGCCGGTAACCGCCGTACCGCCGTTGAAGCGAAGGGGCTATATGATGATTAATTCGCCATCCCCAACGCGCGCTTACCGTGGATATTTAAGTCATCCAGCGTAAAGCGGCCTTCCCAGTCGCTTTCATAATCCTCGCGGGGGAAATCTCCCGGCGAAGCGCCGCGCGCCAGCGCCGCTTTGACCTTCTGCGCGTAGGCGAGGTTTTTCTCGCACATTGGCGCGGCGGGAATATACATCACGTTGCCCCAGCCCTGCTGATTTTCCACCGGCGCGACCGAGTGGATCACGTCGCAGTGCCACCATACCGAATCGCCCGCATTCAGCGCCGGAATAGAGCTTAAGGCTTTGATCAGCAGCGGGTGCCATTTTTCCGAAATCGGCAGCACCTTGCCCGGCGCGACGCCGCACAGCTCATCTTCCGGGACATCGTCGAGCAGCGGACGTAGCAGCACGTAAGCCATCGCTTCCGGGATCGGCACCACGTGCAGCAGGCCCTGATCGGGGATCATATCGGAGAGCGCGGTCCACCCCTGGAAGGTGCGGAACACCGAGCATTTGGTGGTGTTGTCGACCGTATACTCTTCGACTTCGGTGCGGTGCGCCGCGTCCCACGGGTCGTAAGCATCAATGTTGCCGTTAAACACGTCGGCAAACACTTTCTGATAGGCCGGCAGCAGCCAGCGCTCCAGGGCGCCGGAATCGGTATGCGCCCCCAGTCCTTTCGAGGTGGTTCCCGGCGGGCGGCGGCGAATGCGGTCCGGGTAAATGACGCTGACGTCCGGGTCGAACCACTGCTTGCCGTCGCGGTTAAACGTCCACAGACGGTTGAGGAACGACTGCACGGCGGCCATTTCATCGCTCTGTCGCGCCTGCATCTGCGCCTGGGACCAGTAAATCGGATAGATTTCCGGGCGCGAAGCTTCCAGCGATCCGAAAAAGGTATCGCCGGGACCTTTATAAACGTCATCGAAATGGTTGCGGTCGAGATACTCGAGCATTGCGTTGTCCCACGCCAGCGCCTGTTCGCGAGAAAAATGGCCCTTGATAACGGCGCAGCCGCGACGCTTGATGAGCTCGCGCTGGGCTTCCGTGACCTGGCCCCGGGCAATATCGGCGAACGGGATCGTCGGCCAGACGTCCTGACCGCTGGCCTTAAGGGAGTCAATCTCTTCCAGACGCGCGGCGATACGCGCCGTCAGCCGATCGAACACCGCCTGCACGTCGCCAATTTGCGCCCGCAGCTCCTGTTTAATCCGGCGGATGGCCGCTTTGGGGTCGGCGGGTAAAGTTTCACAGGTATGGGTAACAGCCATAATGACCTCTCATCTTTCATTCGAAAGTAATTTATCTTACATATGATAATTTAAGTTAAAATTAAGTTAATGCAAGTTTAAAATTATGCGGAGGTGCACAAAACGGGAAGCCGGGGCGGTAAACCCCGGGTGTGGCGTTACTCGTTGAACGGGGCGGTGTGGTCGAGGACGGCCTGAATGACGTTCAGCGCGCCGTCGTGGTTGTTATCATCGGTGGCAAAACGCGACACCGCCTTGATGCTTTCGGCGGCGTTGGCCATCGCGAAAGAGTATTTCACCAGCTTGAGCATTTCCGTATCGTTAGCGCTGTCGCCAATGGCTACGCAGGCCTGCGGCGAGATGTTCCAGCGCTTAAGCAAGCGGCTTATACCGTTGGCTTTATGCAGGCCGGGGATAATCAAATCGACGAAGCCAAAGCCGCTGGTGACCGGCTTCATGATGCCGTCCAGCGAGACGTGCAGTTTGTCGATAAGCTGCGGGATTTCGCTATCCGGCAGGTTAAGGGAAAACTTAAACAGCGTGTCGTCGATGTCATGATAGCGGCTAATGCGCTGCAGGCGATGGTAGTGCTTTGACATCAGGGTGACGAACGCCTCGGGCGCGCGCTCGCTGACGTAAGCGCTCTCGAGGCCGCAGGCGACGAAGTTGAGCTGCGGGTCTTTCAGCAGTTCACCGATGACGACCTGGGATTCATGACGGGTGAGTTCGCCGTGGAACAGCTGTTGACCGCGTTCGTAAACCAGCGCGCCGTTCTCGGCAACAAAGGAGATTTGATCACGGATTTCCGGGAAAAAAGAGATCAGCTGGTAGTACTGGTTGCCGCTGGCGACCACGAACTCAATACCCTGCTGCTGGAGTTGCGCAAACTGCGCGAGAAAACGCGAGCGGTCATACTGCTTGGCGTCATTGAGAAAAGTTCCGTCCATATCGGTGACGATAACTTTAACGGTCATAACACATGCTCCTGGCTTAACTTCGACCAGTAACATTCTAATTACAATGTGATGGGGAGCACAAATTTATTTCGAATGAAAGTTTGCGTTCACCTCTGTGCAGCAGAAAACCCCGGATTGCGGTGTAAACGCCTTACCCGGGCTACCGGCCCGCAAACGGCTTCGAACCTGTAGCCCGGCTAAGCGTAGCGCAAGCCGGGGGATGTGACTTACAGCGTATGCTCGGTACGGGCGATAATATCGTCCTGTGCATCCGGCGACAGGGCGGTAAAGAACGCCGAGTATCCGGCCACCCGGACCACTAAATCACGATACTGGTCTGGGTGTTTCTTCGCTTCCAGCAGCGTCTCGCGCGACACGATGTTGTACTGAATATGCCAGCCTTTATGCACCTCGAAGAAAGTGCGCAGCAGCACCATCAGTTTCTGCTTATCGGATTCGTTCTCCAGCGTGGCCGGGTTCAGCTTCTGGTTAAGCAGTACGCCGCCGAGGATTGAGCCGGTCGGCAGTTTGCCCACCGAGCTGATTACCGCGGTCGGCCCGAGATGGTCGGTGCCGGAGGCCGGGCTGGCCCCTTCCGCCAGCGGCGAGTGCGCTTTACGGCCATCCGGCGTCGCCATCGTTTGGGCGCCAAACGGCACGTTGGCGGAGATGGACGAGGTGCCGGCGTAGTAGTTGCCGCCGATCGGGCCGCGACCGTAGCGCGGGTTATGATACAGCTTCAGCTCGTCGATATAGGTCTGGTAGGCGCGAGCCAGCAGCATATCCACGCTGTCTTCATCGTTGCCGTATTTCGGCGCGCCGTTGATTAAGCGCTGGCGCAGCTGCTCGTGGGTCAGGCCTTCGAAGTCTTCAGCCAGCGCCTTTGCCAGCTCCTGCTGACCAATAACGCCCTGATCGAACACCAGCTTCTTCACCGCCGCCAGGCTGTTGCCGAGGTTAGCGATGCCGACCTGCAGACCGGAAACCCAGTCATACTTCGCGCCGCCCTGCTTGATGCTCTTCGCGCGCTCGATGCAGTCATCGACCAGCGCCGAGCAGAGAATATCGTGCACGTTCTCTTCCAGCATGGTGTCGACCACGTACTCAATCTCGATAGATTTGCGCGTGTAGTAGCGGATCTGCGTATCCCAGTCGGCCAGAACCTGTTCAAAGTTGTCGAAGTTGCCTTTTGACAGCGCATGTTCCTGCGGCAGGAAAACCTGGCCGCTGGTGGCGTCGCGGCCGCCTTCCAGGGTTGTCAGCATGACGCGGGCAAAGTTGATAAAGCTCATCCCGGTGCAGCGATAGCCCCATTTACCGCCGACGGCGGTTTCGATGCAGCCGATAGCGGCATAGTCGTACGCGTCCTGCGGCTCAATCCCCAGCTTGATAAATTCCGGGATGACGATTTCATCGTTGTTGAACGCCGGCATGCCGAAGCCGCAGCGGATCACCTGCACGCAGGCGTCGAGGAAGTCGTTGCTCATGCCCGCGTGATAGCGCACGCTGAGGTTAGGTTGAGTCGAACGCAGCCGACCGCAGGATTCCAGGATGGCGTAGGAGAGCGGGTTCACCGCGTCCTGCGCGTTGCCGTCCACCAGATTCTGGCCGCCGATGGTGACGTTCTGGTACAGCGGGCTACCGGCGGAAGCCTTAGAGTGCGAGCCGGAGCGAATTTTGTTCACTTCCAGCAGCTTCAGCCAGCAGCAGTGCAGCAGTTCGATGGCGTGTTCGCGATCCAATGATTGTGCCAGCTCAACGTCGCGGCGATAGTAAGGGTAGAGATACTGGTCCATGCGGCCGAAAGAGACCGAGTGACCGTTGGATTCGATCTGCAGAATCAGCTGGATGAAATAGCACAGCTGCAGCGCCTGCCAGAAGGTTTTCGGCGGCTCGTGGGCGATAATATAGCAGTTTTCGGCTATCGCCAGCAGCTCGTCGCGGCGGGATTCGCGGCTCTCCGTCGCGGCCATGCTGCGCGCCAGCCCGGCATAGCGCTTACAGTGGTCGCTGACCGCTTCCAGCACGATATCAATGGCTTTAAGGAACTGCTCGCCGTGCAGATCTTCCAGCACGGTCAGGTTAATGCGCGAACGGCGCTCGGCGACTTTCGCCCGCATGCCGTCGAGGCCTTTTTCCAGCAGCAGCGGATAGTTAACCGCAAGGTGAGCGTCGCCAGAGGTCATATTGCCTTCGGCTTTGATAATGCCGGTCGCCAGCAGCGCTTTTTGCTCGTCGGTAAACATGCCGTAGCAGCGATCCTGTACGGTTTGACCGCGCCACCACGGGCACACTTCGTGGAGCACGCGTTTGTTCTCTTCGCTAACGGCAAACCCGGCGCCGGGGCGATCGGCGAGGTCGTCGATCTCTTTTTCGATCCAGCTAACGGTGTATTCCGGGAAGATAGGCGCCGCGCGAACTTCGCTGGCCTGGTTGCCGACGATCAGTTCATCGTGCTTAATCCAGATCGTGCGTTCCGCCAGGTGATGAGCCAGCGCCAGCGCGCGGCGTACCGGGATCGGCTTATCCAGGTGCTGCTGATAGGCTTCGGTATAGTGCAGGGCGCGCTCGGTACAAACCGGCGGCTTAACGATATGCACCAGCGCCATTTTATGCGCCTGAATGCGCGGGCTCAGAGTATCCAGTTTCAACGTTGTCATAAGGTTATCCTCGTAGAGTCGCCGTTAAACCTTTGCTCTGAGCATAGCGCTGCGCGAAGGCGAGCAGCTCGGGTGCAGCAAGCGGTTTATCCGGAGCGGTATAGGGCTGACTGAGTAATTGGTATTTATTCATGCCTAAGGTGTGGTAAGGCAGGAAGTGGATCTCGCCAACCTGTAAACGGTCAGCGGCAAAATCGGTAATGGCGGCAATATCGCTTTCGTTGGCGTTAAAGCCCTGGATCAGCGGCACGCGAATGATGATTTTCTTTCCGGCCTGCGCGACGCGCTGCAGGTTATCCAGCACCCGGCGGGCGCTGCCGTCCGTCCACTGCTGAAAAATCGCTTCGTTGACGTGCTTGAGGTCGGCGAGAAACAGGTCGATAAACGGCAAAGCGGGCTCGACGTATTTCCACGGCACGTGCAGGCAGGTTTCGACCGCGGTGTGGATCCCCGCGCGGTGGCTGGCCTCAAACAGCTGTCGGGCCAGTTCGGGATTCATAAACGGCTCGCCGCCGGAAAGCGTGACGCCGCCGCCGCTGCGGTCGTAAAACGGTTTGTCGCGCAGCACCGTAGCCATAATCTCTTCGACGCTTTTCTCTTCGCCGCACACGGTTAATGCCGTGGTCGGGCAGCAGTCGCGCAATTTGCCGATATGCGCATCGGTGAGCTTTTCGCGGTGGATAATCAGACCGTCCAGCTTGCGGGTAATCACCTCCGGCGCAGCCTGCTGGCAGAGGTCGCAGCCGTCCAGGCAAAGGCGGGCGTCATACAGCAAATCCGCCGTGCGGGCGCGGCTTTCCGGATTCTGGCACCAGCGGCAGCCCAGCGAACACCCTTTGAGGAAGACAACAGTGCGGATCCCCGGGCCGTCATGGGTTGAATAACGCTGAATGTTGAAGATCATGATTCACCCTCTTATTTGCATATGAAGATTAAATTACTTTCGAATGAAAGTTGTATTGATATAAATCAACAAGCAGAAAGAGGAAGGAGAATGAAGGTTAAAATGCCGCTGCGGGTCACAAAACATCCGGCGACAGCGCCGCCGGAAAAGGGTCAGGGCGTACCGCACACCTCGCAGTGAGGGTTACGCGGCAGCCTCATTTCACGGAACTGGCAGCGCATGGCGTCGTACATGACGATTTTTCCCGTTGCCGGGCTGCCGTAGCGGGCCAGCAGCTTAATCGCTTCCATCGCCTGCAGCGAACCGATGGTGCCGACCAGCGGCGCCATGACGCCGGCTTCGACGCAGGTGAGGGCGTTTTCGCCAAACAGGCGGCTCAGGCAGCGGTAGCAGGGTTCATCTTCCTGATACGTAAAGACGCTGATTTGCCCTTCCATGCGAATCGCCGCGCCGGAGACCAGCGGCGTTTTATGGCGGAAACATCCGGCGTTGAGCTGGTTACGGATCGCGACGTTGTCGGTACAGTCGAGCACCAGATCGTGGGCGGCGATTTGCTCCGCCAGCGCCTCGTCTTCCAGCCGCGCGTTGAGCGCCGTGAGCTGAACGTGGGGATTAATCCGCGCCAGCGCGGCGCGGGCGGAGTCGACCTTCGGCTGGCCGATGGTGTCGTCGCTGTGCAGCGTCTGGCGCTGAAGGTTGGAGAGCGAGACGGTGTCGAAATCGAGCAGGGTTAGCAGGCCCACGCCTGCCGCCGCCAGATACTGCGCGGCGGCGCAGCCCAGCCCACCGAGGCCGACGACCAGCACGCGGGAGGCTTTCAGCTGCTCCTGACCGTCAAAATCGAAATCGCGGAGAATAATCTGCCGGTTATAGCGCAGCATCTCCGCATCGCTCAGCTCCATGCCCATTACAGCCCTCCGAACAGATGATTAAACGGCTCGACTTCCACCCATTCGCCCGCTTCCACGTTGCCGCGCTCGCGTTCGAGAACGATAAAGCAGTTGCCGAGGCTGAATGAACTGAAGATATGCGAGCCCTGGTGACCGGTGCTGCTAACCACCAGCTCGCCGTCCGGACCGCGCTGCAGCACGCCGCGCTGAAAATCGAGGCGGCCCGGCGATTTCTTCAGGCCGGAGGCGGCGCGAACGCGCAGGCGCATCGGCTGAGCTTGCCCGACGTTGCCGGACAGCTTCGCCAGCAGCGGCTGAACCAATTGGTAGAAGGTCAGCGTTGCGGAAACCGGGTTGCCGGGCAGGCCGCAGAACCAGCTGTGGTTGAGCTTGCCGAAAGCGAAAGGTTTACCCGGCTTAATCGCCAGCTTCCAGAAGCCGATTTCCCCCAGCTCTTCGAGGATCGCTTTGGTGTAGTCCGCCTCGCCGACGGAAACGCCGCCGGAGCTAATCACCACGTCGGCCTGCTGGTCAGCCTGAATAAAGGCTTCACGCAGTTTAGCCGGGTCGTCGGGAATAATGCCGAGGTTAATGACCTCGCAGCCCAGCTCCTGCAGCATCAGGTGCACCGCCAGGCGGTTGGTATCGTAAATTTGCCCGTCGGCCAGCGGCTGGCCCGGCAGCTGGAGCTCATCGCCGGTGGAGAAGACTGCCACCCGCACTTTACGTACCACCTCAACCTCGGCAATCCCCAGCGAGGCGATGACCGGCAGCTCGGCGGCGGTCAGGCGGGTACCTGCGGGGAAGACGACCGCGCCGTGGGCGATGTCTTCGCCAAGACGACGAATATTCTGCCCGTTTTTCACCAGGGCGAGGAAGCGGATACCCTCATCGGTTTGTTCGGCCTGCTCCTGCATCACCACCGCGTCGCAGCCTTCCGGCACCGGCGCGCCGGTCATAATGCGGATACAGGTGCCCGCGGGCCAGACGCCGTCAAAGGGTTGACCGGCGAAGGCCTTGCCGGCCACCGGCAGCGCTGCGCCGTCGGTGAGATCCGCCAGGCGCACGGCGTAGCCGTCCATCGCCGAGTTATCAAAACCGGGAACGTTAAGCGGCGAAACGAGGTCATGGGCGGTCACGCGCGAAAAGGCCTGCAACAGCGGTACGGTATCCGTCGCATTCAGCGGCGTAATACGAGTGAGCATCTGGGTCAGGGCTGTGTCGAGCGGCATCAGTCCGGCGGTAAAATCCATGGGTTTCTCCTGCGGGCAAACATCGAAAACGCCTATTATGGCAGAAAAGAGAGACGGGCTATAACCCATCTGGCGACAAGCTTTACATCACCGTCCGCTCTTTCTATATTCAAAAATTGTATAGGACAGTCAGCACGATAATGATATTTATACACTTTATCGTTAAGGAATGGCGCAATGGGTAAGGCGGTTATAGCAATTCACGGCGGGGCCGGGGCGATTAGCCGCGCGCAGATGACGCCGGCGCGCGAGCGGGAGTACGTGGCGGCGCTGTCGGCGATTGTCGATAGTGGACAAAAAATGCTGGCTGCCGGGGCCAGCGCGCTGGATACGGTAACCGAAGCGGTCCGGCTGCTGGAGGAGTGCCCGTTATTTAACGCCGGTATTGGCTCCGTATTTACCCGCGATAGCCGCCATGAGCTCGATGCCTGCGTGATGGATGGTTACAGCTTACAGGCGGGGGCCGTGGCCGGGGTTCAGCATTTACGCAATCCGGTGCTGGCGGCGCGGCTGGTGCTGGAGCAAAGCCCGCACGTGCTGTTGATTGGCGAGGGGGCGGAAGCGTTTGCCGCTTCCCGCGGTATGGCGCGGGTCGATAACAGCCTGTTTTCGACTTCCGAGCGTTTGCTGCAGCTGCGTCAGGCGCAGGAGGGCGACGATATCGTGCTCGATCACCACGCCGCGCCGCTGGATGAACGGCACAAAATGGGCACCGTCGGCGCGGTCGCGATGGATCTGGCGGGCAACCTCGCGGCGGCGACCTCCACCGGCGGCATGACCAATAAGCTACCGGGACGCGTCGGCGACAGCCCGCTGCCCGGGGCGGGCTGCTATGCCAATAACGCCAGCGTCGCCGTTTCCTGTACCGGTACCGGCGAAGTGTTTATACGTACGCTCGCGGCCTACGATATTTCGGCGCTGATGGAGTATAGCCAGCTCAGCCTGCAGGAGGCCTGCGAAAGGGTGGTGATGGAGAAACTTCCGGCGCTGGGCGGCAGCGGCGGCCTGATCGCCATCGACAGAGAAAGCAACGTGGCGCTGCCGTTTAATAGCGAAGGCATGTACCGGGCCTGGTGTTATGCGGGCGATACGCCCACGATTGGTATTTATCGCGAATAAGAGGAAAGGGCGTTGCCGCATAGTCAAGAAATCGATGCCGATGATGTTCTGCAGGTGCGCGGCCTGAACGTCGTGTTCAATCAGCAGCAGCAGGCTTTTTCCGCCGTCCGCGACCTGTCGTTTACCCTGCGGCGCGGCGAGACGCTGGCGATTGTCGGCGAGTCCGGCTCCGGGAAGTCGGTGACGTCCCTGGCGCTGATGCGCCTGCTCGACCAGGCGGTCAGCGAAGTGCGCAGCGATGCGCTGCTGCTGCGTCGTCGCAGCCGGCAGGTGATTGAGCTGAGCGAACAGTCTGAAACCGAGATGCGCGGCGTGCGCGGCGCGGATATGGCGATGATCTTCCAGGAGCCGATGACCTCGCTGAATCCGGTCTTCACCATCGGTGAACAGATTGCCGAATCTATCCGCTTACACCAGGGGCTGAAGCATGATGAGGCCCTGCGCGAAGCGAAGAAAATGCTCGATCAGGTGCGCATTCCGGAAGCGGAAGCCATGCTCTCGCGCTATCCGCATCAGCTTTCCGGCGGGATGCGTCAGCGGGTGATGATCGCCATGGCGCTCTCCTGCCGACCGGCTGTGCTGATTGCCGATGAACCGACCACCGCCCTGGACGTGACTATCCAGGCGCAGATTTTACAGCTGATTGCCGTCCTGCAAAAAGAGATGGCGATGGGCGTTATCTTTATTACCCACGATATGGGCGTGGTCGCCGATATCGCCGACCGCGTGCTGGTGATGTATCGCGGCGAAGCGGTGGAAACCGGCAGCGTGGAGGAGATTTTCCGCGCCCCGAAGCACCCGTATACTCAGGCGCTGCTGGCCGCGGTGCCGCGGCTGGGGGCAATGCGCGGCACTTCACTGCCGCGCCGCTTCCCGCTGTTAAACCAGAGCCCGTCGCCGGAGGGGCAGAACACCGTTGTGCCCGGGGAACCGATCCTGAAAGTTCGCGATCTGGTGGCGCGCTTCCCGCTGCGTAGCGGCATTCTCAACCGCATTACCCGCGAGGTGCATGCGGTCGAAAAGGTCAGCTTTGATTTATGGCCCGGCGAAACCCTGAGCCTGGTGGGGGAGTCCGGCTGCGGTAAATCAACGACCGGCCGGGCGCTGCTGCGGCTGGTGGAAACTCAGGGCGGCAGCATCACCTTCAACGGCCAGCGGATTGATACGCTGACGGGCAGTAAGCTTCAGGCGCTGCGCCGCGATATCCAGTTTATCTTTCAGGACCCCTACGCCTCCCTCGACCCACGGCAAACGGTGGGCTATTCGATTATGGAACCGCTGCGCGTGCATCGGCTGCTGGAGGGCGATGCCGCTCGTGAGCGGGTCAGCTGGCTGCTGGAACGCGTCGGGCTGGAGCCGGAGCATGCGTGGCGCTATCCGCACGAGTTTTCCGGCGGCCAGCGGCAGCGCATCTGTATTGCCCGCGCGCTGGCGCTCAATCCGAAAGTAGTGATTGCCGATGAGTCGGTATCGGCGCTTGATGTGTCGATTCGCGCGCAAATTATCAATCTGATGCTCGATCTACAGCGTGAGATGGGTATCGCATTTCTGTTTATCTCCCATGACATGGCGGTGGTTGAGCGCATCAGCCACCGCGTGGCGGTGATGTATCGCGGGCGCATTGTCGAGATCGGCCCGCGCCGCGCCGTGTTTGAAAACCCGCAGCACCCCTATACCCGTAAACTGATGGCCGCCGTTCCGGTGGCCGATCCTGCGCATCGTCGTCCGCAGCGCGTGCTGCTCTCAGACGAGCTGCCGGGCAACATCTTCAAGCGGGGCGAAGAGGGGATCAGTACGCCATTACAGCAGGTGGGACCGGGGCACTTTGTTGCCAGAGAGCCCGCCGCCGACGTGCTGGCGCGCTAACAACGACACCAATAATGCAGCATTTCAGGAGAACAACATGACTCAACGCGTTTCAGGAAAATGGCTGTTGGCGCTGGGCGTCGCTTCGGCGCTGACAGCGGCTCCGGCCTTTGCCGCAAAAGATGTGGTGGTGGCGGTCGGCTCTAACTTTACGACCCTCGACCCGTATGATGCTAACGACACGCTGTCGCAGGCCGTCGCGAAGTCGTTCTATCAGGGGCTGTTCGGCCTTGATAAAGAGATGAAATTGCAAAACGTGCTGGCGGAAAGCTATACCGTTTCCCCGGACGGCCTGGTGTATACCATTAAGCTGCATCCGGGGGTGAAGTTCCAGGACGGAACCGAGTTCAATGCCGAAGCGGTTAAGGCGAACCTCGATCGCGCCAGCAATCCGGAAAATCATCTCAAGCGCTATAACCTGTATAAAAATATCGCCAGCACCGAGGCTGTTGACCCGACAACGGTGAAAATCACCCTCAAACAACCTTTCTCTGCGTTTATCAATATTCTGGCCCACCCGGCGACGGCGATGATTTCTCCGGCGGCGCTGAAGAAATATGGTAAAGAGATTGGTTTCCATCCGGTTGGCACCGGCCCGTACCAGCTCGACACCTGGAATCAGACCGACTTCGTTAAAGTGAAGAAGTTCGCCGGTTACTGGCAGCCGGGGCTGCCGAAGCTGGACTCCATCACCTGGCGCCCGGTCGTGGATAACAATACCCGCGCGGCGATGCTGCAGACCGGCGAAGCGCAGTTTGCGTTCCCGATCCCTTACGAGCAGGCGCCGCTGCTGGCGAAAAACAGCAAGCTGGAGCTGGTGGCCAGCCCGTCGATCATGCAGCGCTATATCAGCATGAACGTGACGCAGAAGCCGTTTGATAACCCCAAAGTGCGCGAGGCGATTAACTACGCCATTAACCGTCAGGCGCTGGTAAAAGTCGCCTTTGCGGGCTATGCCACCCCGGCGACCGGCGTGGTACCGCCGTCAATTGCCTACGCTGAAAGCTACAGCGCCTGGCCGTACGATCCGGCGAAGGCCCGCGAGCTGCTGAAAGAGGCGGGCTATCCGAATGGATTTAGCACCACGCTGTGGTCGTCGCACAACCACAGTACGGCGCAGAAAGTGCTGCAGTTTACCCAGCAGCAGCTGGCGCAGGTGGGCATTAAGGCGCAGCTGACGGCGATGGATGCGGGCCAGCGCGCGGCGGAAGTGGAAGGTAAAGGGCAGAAAGAGAGCGGCGTACGCATGTTCTATACCGGCTGGTCGGCGTCGACCGGAGAAGCGGACTGGGCGCTGTCGCCGCTGTTCGCGTCGCAGAACTGGCCGCCGACCCTGTTCAATACGGCTTTCTATAGCAATCCCCAGGTGGATAAAGACCTCAACGACGCGCTGAAAACCACCGATGCGCAGGAAAAAACGCGGCTGTATAAAGACGCGCAGGATACTATCTGGAAAGAGTCGCCGTGGGTGCCGCTGGTGGTAGAGAAACTGGTCTCGGCGCACAGTAAAAATCTGACCGGATTCTACATCCAGCCGGATACCGGATTTAGCTTTGAACAGGCGGATCTTAAGTAGATAGCTGCGGGTCCCCGGGCGCAGGCTGCGGGGACTTCGCGCAAGGAGAAGCATGCTCAATTATGTGATTAAACGCCTGCTGGGGCTGATCCCCACGCTGCTGATTGTGGCGGTGCTGGTGTTTCTGTTCGTGCATATGCTGCCCGGGGACCCGGCGCGGCTGATTGCCGGGCCGGAAGCCGATGCTCAGGTGGTGGGAATGGTGCGCCAGCAGCTGGGGCTGGATCGGCCGCTGCACGTGCAGTTCTGGCACTATATCAGCAATATTGTGCAGGGGGATTTCGGTACCTCGATGGCCTCGCGTCGCCCGGTCAGCAGCGAAATCGCCAGCCGTTTCATGCCCACGTTCTGGTTAACGCTCGCCAGCATGAGCTGGGCGGTGATCTTCGGTATGGCGGCGGGGATCGTGGCGGCAGTCTGGCGCAACCGCTGGCCGGATCGCCTGGGAATGGCGCTGGCGGTCACCGGCATCTCGTTCCCGGCGTTCGCGCTCGGCATGCTGCTGATGCAGGTCTTTTCCGTTGAGCTGGGCTGGCTGCCGACGGTGGGCGCCGACAGCTGGCGCCACTATATTCTGCCTTCGCTGACCCTGGGCGCGGCGGTGGCGGCGGTGATGGCGCGCTTTACCCGCGCCTCGTTCGTCGATGTCCTGCATGAAGATTACATGCGTACCGCGCGGGCGAAAGGCGTGAGCGAAACGCTGGTGGTGCTCAAGCACGGCCTGCGCAATGCGATGATTCCTGTCGTCACCATGATGGGCCTGCAGTTCGGTTTTTTGCTCGGCGGTTCAATCGTGGTGGAGAAGGTCTTTAACTGGCCAGGCCTCGGGCGTCTGCTGGTGGACTCGGTGGAGATGCGCGACTATCCGGTGATTCAGGCGGAAGTCCTCCTGTTTTCGCTGGAGTTTATTCTTATTAATTTAGTGGTGGACGTGCTGTATGCCGCCATTAATCCGGCTATCAGGTACAAGTAAGGTGCGATTGCTCAACTGGAGAAGACAAGCGGCTATCAACGCGATGCCGGGGATTAAACCCGGGCAGATACGTACCCCGTGGCACGAGTTCTGGCGGCGGTTTCGCGGTCAGCCGGTGGCGATGGGGGCGGGGGTATTTGTTCTGCTGCTGATTGCGGTGGCGATCGTGGCGCCGTGGATTGCGCCGTTCGACGCGGAAAACTATTTTGATTACGACCGGCTCAACGACGGCCCGTCAATGATGCACTGGTTCGGCGTTGATTCGCTGGGGCGGGATATCTTTAGTCGGGTGCTGGTCGGCGCGCAGATCTCGCTGGCCGCCGGGGTACTGGCGGTATTCATCGGCGCGGCTATCGGCACCGTACTTGGGCTACTGGCCGGGTATTACGAAGGCTGGTGGGATCGCATCATTATGCGTATCTGCGACGTGCTGTTCGCTTTCCCGGGGATTTTGCTGGCAATTGCGGTCGTGGCGGTAATGGGGAGCGGGATGTCGAACGTCATCATCGCGGTGGCGATCTTTTCGATCCCGGCCTTTGCGCGTCTGGTGCGCGGCAATACCCTGGTGCTTAAGCAGCAGACCTTTATTGAGTCGGCGCGCAGCATCGGCGCCAGCGATGCTACCATCCTGTTTAATCATATATTGCCCGGAACGGTATCATCGATAGTGGTCTACTTTACGATGCGTATCGGGGTGTCGATTATCTCCGCTGCCAGCCTGTCATTTCTGGGGCTTGGCGCGCAGCCGCCGACGCCGGAGTGGGGGGCGATGCTGAACGAGGCGCGGGCGGATATGGTGATGGCGCCGCACGTGGCGCTGTTCCCGGCAATCGCGATTTTTCTGACGGTGCTGGCGTTTAACCTGCTGGGTGACGGCCTGCGCGATGCGCTGGATCCGAGGATAAAAGGGTAGGCGTTCAAGGATTGTGCAGCCCGGACAGGTGTCCGGGAAAGCACTCCGCACGTTAATCCTGTGCGGTTTTGTCGCCCGGATAAGGCGCGCGAGCGCCTTCATCCGGGATAGGTTAAGCGGCCGGAATTAAACCCGGCTGCCCCACAGATCGTATTCGTCGGCGTGTTCGACTTTCACCCGCACAACGTCGCCCGGTTTGACTTTACTCTCACCGTTCAGGTAGACCGCGCCGTCGATTTCCGGCGCATCGGCCATGCTGCGGCCAATTGCCCCTTCTTCATCCACTTCGTCGATCAGCACCATAATTTCACGACCGACTTTCTCCTGCAGGCGCTCGGCGGAGATCTGCTGCTGCAGCTGCATAAAGCGGTTCCAGCGCTCTTCTTTCACCTCTTCCGGCACCTGATCCGCCAGTTCGTTGGCGGTCGCGCCTTCCACCGGGCTGTACTTGAAGCAGCCGACGCGGTCGAGGCGGGCTTCTTTCAGGAAGTCGAGCAGCATCTGGAAATCGTCTTCCGTTTCACCCGGGAAGCCGACGATAAAGGTCGAGCGCAGGGTGAGTTCCGGGCAGACTTCGCGCCACTGCTTGATGCGCGCCAGCTGGCGGTCGGCGGAGCCCGGACGCTTCATCATCTTGAGAATACGCGGGCTGGCGTGCTGCAGCGGAATATCGAGGTAGGGCAGAATTTTGCCTTCCGCCATCAGCGGGATCACATCATCGACGTGCGGGTACGGATAGACGTAGTGCAGGCGCACCCAGATACCGAGCTTCGCCAGCTCTTCGCACAGGCTAACCATACTGGTTTTGACCGGCATACCGTTGTGGAAACCGCTGCGATGTTTGACGTCAACGCCGTAGGCGGAGGTGTCCTGAGAGATCACCAGCAGCTCTTTGACGCCGGCGTCGGCCAGGCGTTTGGCTTCCGCCAGCACTTCGCCAATCGGACGGCTGACCAGATCGCCGCGCATTGACGGGATGATGCAGAAGGTGCAGCGATGGTTGCAGCCTTCGGAAATTTTTAAGTAAGCGTAATGACGCGGCGTCAGCTTCACGCCCTGTTCCGGCACCAGGCTGAGGAACGGGTTGTGTTTAGGCTTCGGCGCGTAGTGGTGGACGTGTTCCAGCACCTGTTCATAGCTGTGCGGGCCGGTAATTTCCAGCACCTTCGGATGCACTTCGCGGATCTGATCTTCTTTTGCGCCCAGGCAGCCGGTGACGATCACTTTGCCGTTTTCTTTCAACGCTTCGCCAATCGCTTCCAGCGACTCCTGCACGGCGCTATCGATAAAGCCGCAGGTGTTAACGATAACCATATCAGCGTTATCGTAGGAGGGAACCACGTCATATCCTTCGGTACGCAGTTCAGTCAGGATACGTTCTGAGTCCACGAGGTTTTTCGGGCAGCCCAGAGAGACAAAGCCGATCTTCGGCTGAGGGGTGACATTGCTCATAGCTTAAAAAGTGTTCAATTATTGGGATGGTCAGGGCAGGGATTCTACAGAGATCGGCGGAAAGTTTATACTCCTTTTCTTGTTAGCCTGGCGATGTCCGTGTTTCTTTTTATCGGGATGATTATCCAGATTGTTAATCAAAATAAGGGAGTTATTCATCTTTTATCTTGCAACCCGGGGAAGTCGGTTTAGAGCTGGTTTAACCTGAAGCGGTAAAATAGCCGCTGCTTTCAGTCTTTATTTTTATCAGGTTTCCCATGTTTAAAAAATTGGGTGGTTTCGTCTGCGCGCTGGCCATGATTGGCGCGACGCCCGTTTATGCCAACGAGATGGCGTTATATTCGGTCAATACCGGTTCCTTTGTTTATCACATGACCGGCAATCACGGTCAATATAACGAAAAATTCAATAACCAATTTTTTTCCGTTGAGCGCAAGCTGTCAGCGGATTCAAAGTACAGCCTGTTGGCCGGCACTATGAAGAATAGCTTTGCCGACCGCTGCCTCTCGCTAGGGGCGAGAAGAGACTGGTACGCGGGGGCAAGCGGCTGGACGTTCAAGGGCGTCTATGCCTATACCGGCGAGTTTTTCTTTAAAGCCTTTCGCGATTGCGGGGACTCAGGCACCTATCGAACGGCGAAGAAAATCACCGGCGTCGGTTTCTCTCCCTATATTTATCATGGCCTGCAGTACAATTTTACCGATTATTTCGGCGTGGAAACGGGCATTATCGTCCCGGCCATATTTGTGATGAGCGTGCAGTGGAGCTTCCGCTAATTCGCCCGAAAGAGGCTTCCGGGCGAATTTTGATTAATGGCTTTGCGCAACGCCAGCGCCTGGCGCAGCCCCCGGCGCGGTCGGTTCTCTATTGTCGCGCAGCGTAAATACCGAGATCAGCGTAAACAGCCCGGCGATGCCGCCCAGAATATAATAGGTATGCGCGAAGCCGATGGTGTCGTACAAATACCCGGCCAGCGGCGAGTAAATCGCGGTGGCGATGGAGGCGACGAACAGCACCAGCAGGTAGACCGTCGAGGAGAGCTTGTTGTCGAAGTTGGCGGCGATAAATTTAAACACCGACACAAGAATCAGCGGTTTTTCCAGCGCATGCATCATTTTGACCGCGCCGATCCACACCGGGCCCAGCGGAATCGCGGAGCCGACGATACGCACCGACATGATTAGTCCGGCGATGATCAGCGCCCATTTCGCGCCGGTGCGGTTCACGAACCACGGCATCAGGCATAAAAACAGCGTCTCGCCGCATACCTGAATGGAGGCCAAAATGCCGTACCAGCGATTGCCTTCTTCCGGCGTCGGGAACTGCAGAGAAAAGTACTGGGCAAACTGCTGATCGTAGGTGTCGTAGATTTGCGTGACGAACAGGGTAAAGATCAGCAGCATCCAGAACTGGCCGTTCTTCGCCAGCTCCAGGGCATGCGAAACTTTCAGCGCGCTGGTTTTCTGCATTTCCGCTTCGGTCAGCTCGATTTTGGTCAGCATAAAACAGAGCGCGGCAATCACAATGGCGATACTCGCCAGCCAGAAGGCGAGGTTCGGATTGCTGTCGATATACTTGCCGACGATCCACGCGGCGGCGGCCCAGCCTAACGATCCCCACATTCTTACCCGGCCATATTCGAACTGGTAGCGCCGCGAAATTTTATCAATATACGAATCAATCACCCCGCAGCCGGAGTTAAAAATCATCCCCAGGTATACCCCGCCAAGCAGCGCACCCAGCCAGAAGCTGTGCACCAGCAGCGGCGCGTACAAATAAATAAAGAACGGGCCTACCGGTAGCAGCATGGCGACCAGGATCCAGATCAGCCGCTTTTTCAGGCCGAACTTATCGGAAATAAAGCCGAAGAAGGGCTGCATCAGCAGGGCAATAAAGGCGTTGACCGAGTAGAGCAGGCCGGTTTTCGTTGCGCTAATCCCGAGGTGCTGAGTCGTCCAGATCACAAAGAACGCCATGGTCGAGGACCAGGCGAAGAGATAGAGGAAATCGAAAAGACTCAACAAGATATAGTTTCTTTTGCCGGGCGTCATCATTTCAGTTCCTTCAAGCGATAGAGATAAAGGTTACAAACAGGATCGATATGCCTGCCGTTCTTATTGAATGTTATACGTAATACATTTTATTTGATGATATGACACCCGGCGGCATTTTCTGGCAACGTGAATTGCGCTAATTTGTGATCATTACTGCAATAAATGATTTTATATCCCAGGGTTGGAATTTTTACTTTTATGAGAACGTATAACATTTTTGGCTTTCAGGAGATGATGTCGCAGGTGGGGATTTTAAGCTTCGTTGTAACATTGTAAAGGATGTTAATGCCCTGAGAATTATTGATCTGCCTCATCGTTTTGTACAAAAAATGACCATATTATGATTGTGGTAAAGGACGTCAGAGGAGGAACCGCGATGAGCGTTGACAGACTATATCGTAACCTGATGAATAAGCTGATTAATGCCAACATTGATCTCGATGCTTATTTACAGCTGCGTAAAGCAAAAGGCTATATGTCAGTCAGCGAAAACGACCATCTACGTGATAACTTGTTTGAACTGTGCCATGAAATGCGTCAACACGCGCCGCGCCTGCAGCACGTCGTTGCGCCGGAGGAAAAGGATGCCCTGCGGCTGGCGGGCGAAGCCGTCGCTTCCGCGGCGGTGTGCCTGCTGAGCGGACATCATGACTGCCCGTCCTACATCGCTGTCGACGTAGATAAGCTGGAAAGCTGCCTGGCGGTATTGCGGCTAAATATTCATAAATTGAATGATTCTAAGCCCATTACTCATGCCTGAGATCGGGGGGAGCCTGCTCCCCCCGATTAATGTTATGTAAAAATCCCTTCCCGTTTTCCCACGCTGGCTACCCTTATCGCATTGCTGACAAAAGGAGTATGCCATGCGCCAGACCATTACCCTGATGATAGCCCTTACCGCACTGTTGCTGCCTGCGGCTGCCCTTGCCGCCCGGGAGCGCGTAGAGGTGCTGCAGAACCAGCTTGAACACCCGTGGGCGCTGGCCTTTCTTCCGGACGATCGGGGCATTCTGATGACCTTGCGCGGCGGTGAGCTCCGGCTGTGGCAGCGGGGAAAAGGCCTCGCGCCTGCGATCTCGGGCGTACCGCAGGTCTGGGCCAACGGGCAGGGGGGGCTGCTTGACGTGGCGCTGGCCCCGGATTTCGCCCAGTCGCGCCGGGTCTGGCTAAGCTACGCCGAAGGCGGGAGTGACGACAAGGCCGGGACCGCCGTAGGCTACGGCCGACTGAGCGAGGATCTCCAGCGCCTGGAAAACTTCCAGGTGGTTTTCCGCCAGCAGCCGAAGCTCTCAACCGGCAACCATTTTGGCGGGCGGCTGGTGTTCGACGGCCGCGGTTATTTGTTTATCGGTCTCGGGGAGAATAACCAGCGTTCGACCGCTCAGGATCTCGATAAGCTGCAGGGAAAAGTGGTGCGGCTAACGGCTGATGGCAAGGTCCCGGAGGATAATCCTTTTGTCGGCCAGGCTGGCGTCAGGCCGGAAATCTGGTCTTACGGTATTCGCAACCCCCAGGGGATGGCGATGAACCCGTGGAGCGATACGCTGTGGTTAAATGAACACGGCCCGCGCGGCGGGGATGAGATCAACCTGGTGCAAAAAGGGAAAAACTACGGCTGGCCGCTGGCGACGCACGGCATTAACTATAGCGGCCTGCCGATCCCGGAGGCCAAAGGCAAAACGCTGGAGGGAACCGAAGCGCCGCTGTTTGTCTGGGCGAAGTCGCCAGCGGTGAGCGGTATGGCGTTTTACAACGCGCCGACCTTCCCGCAGTGGCAGCACAGGCTCTTTATCGGCGCGCTGAAGGATACGTCGCTGATTGTCCTCAAGGTTGACGGCAATAAGGTGACGGAACAGGAGCGGATTCTGGGCGATCGCGGTAAACGTATCCGCGATGTGCGCGTTGGACCCGATGGCTATCTGTATGTCTTAACCGACGAATCCAACGGCGAGCTGCTGAGGGTGAGCCCGGCGGGCTAATATCAGGTGACCGGGATCATCACCACGTTGCGCCAGGCCTGGCGCTGGTTAATCTGCTGATACCAGCGCTGCAGGTGCGGGCGCGGTTGCCAGGTTTTCACGGTCTCCAGCAGGTTATAAATGAACGGCGCGACGGCGATATCGCCGAGGCCGAAGGCGTCGCCTGATAGCCACTGATGGCGCGACAGTTCGTCATCGAGAATGGCGAACAGGGTCTCGCAGGTGGCAATACCGGCTTCAATCGCGGCGGGGTCGCGTTTATCCGGCGGGGTTCTCACCAGCCCCATTAAAATCGGCCGATGGGCCGGCGAGAGCGAACCGTTGGCCCAGTCCATCCATTTCTCTCCCTGAGCGCGTTCGGCGGGCGACTCCACCCACAGGCGATTCTGACCATACTGCGCGGCCAGATAGCGGATAATGGTGTTTGATTCCCAGAGCACGATATCGGTCGTCTCATCTTTCAATAGCGGTACCAGCCCATTGGGATTCATGGCCAGATAGGCCGGATCGTGATTCAGACCGAACTCCAGGCCTGCCAGAATTTGCTGATACGGGAGGTCGAGTTCTTCCAGCACCCAGCGCACTTTCTTCACATTGGTCGAGTTATTTCTGCCCCACAGCGTAATCATATCCGCTCCTGCTTTTTATTTCGCCGCCGTTGCGGCGTAGTGAGCATTCATGTTGGAATAAAGTTAATATTCCGGCAAGTGATTTTATTTTGCTGAAATTAAACGCTTTTTATACCCACTACCTTGCGTTTGGGGCACCCTTGGGACAGAGCGTTAGAAAAACTACTATTCAGCATTTCCACCTGGTTACGGTCCATCTCTCCGATCCACTTCGAGTAAATCTCATAAACCATCTTTGCATTCTCGTGGCCCATCTGTCCTGCGATGAAAGACGGATTAGCTCCTGCAGTTAAAAGCCAGCATGCGAACGTGTGGCGGGACTGGTAAGGGCGTCTGCTCCTGATTCCCGCCTTCTTTAATCCCGCCTCCCAACTATACCCCAGAGACTGAGAGCCATAATACTTCGTTTCCCCGCGCCAGTTTTTGGGCGGGATAAACACGAACCGCAGTTTTTGTTGTTCAGTTAAACCATGTTCGCGGTGATGGAAAGTGATTTCAGTTTTGCTTAATGCGCCAGTTAGCTTGAATTGTTCGCGTAGAGCATTCAGCGCAGGTTCAAGTAGGGTTACAGTTCTGATCCCCGCTTCGGTTTTGGGAGGCACAAACAGGCCCTCATTCGTCTGGTTACGCCTGACGTGAAGCTCACCCTTATCAAGGTCCACATCCTCCCAGGCTAAAGCTGTTAGCTCTCCATGCCGAAGGCCAGTAAAGATAGCTGTAGTCCAGAGCAAAGCATACCGAGGAGATAACGTTTTTATGAAACCTTCGTACTCACTCTGGAGAAGCGGATCCGGGTCTCTCCTGGAGCGCTTAAGCATCTTTATACCTTCGTGAGGGGTATGCTCGATAAAGCCGCTCAGGTTCGCCAGTTTGAGCAACGCAGTCAGGTTGTTCATCAGGCCGTTGACAGTGGATACAGCGCGACCTTTTCTTTTAAGCCAGGGAGCATGATCGCTAAAGGTGTTACCAGTTAACAGCGCGTTCCTGTAATTCAACAGGTCGGTATGCTGAATATCCGCAATATGCGTATTACTTCCGACGATAGCGCAAAGTGTTGCTATACGTGATTCTGCGCCTCTGTATGAGGCAGCTGACACCTCAAGCTTTTTGGCATCAAGATAAACTTTGCATAATTCACCGAAGGTTTTAATTTTTTGTGTCGTGGTGAATTTTTTAAGCGCCTTTGATTCAGGGAAGTGCTCTGCATAGTCAAATTTACCTTGCTGAATCTCACTCATAATTAAAGCGCGGAGATTGCCAGCTTTTTTTATATTGCTATTTGATACAGTCCAGCCCCGCAAAACTTCGCGGCAACGTATGCCGCGATATAGAAAGCTAATCCTTATTCCTTTCCCATGCAGCTCTACGCCAGCAGGCATATTCATTAAGTTTCCCCGACAAGCCTATTAATCCTGGTGTAGTTGTAGAGAAGTGTCGCCCTTCCTTCTGAAGCTTTTGGATCGGGTGGGTGCTTCTTATAATGAATGCCCTCGATCCATCGTCCCTCCCGGTAAGATTTAATTTGCCGGGGAGTCATATACATCTTCGCTACAATTCCCTTTTCCATCACCCATTCATCTTCTTGAGTAATATCGGCCATAAATAACCTCATGGCCGGGAAACTATAATCAGCTCCCCGGTTTAATGTTGATTATTGGAAATCATTCAGTTTCTACAGTCGTATCATGCTATTTATGCGATAGAGCCTTTCACAGCCAGAAACGTACCCATCGCTTTATCAACAATCTTCGCGTTGTGGTATTTGCTGATTGCCCAGGTGATAGCGAACAGAATCCAGCGGAAGTGGCTGGTATACGTTTTAAAGGTCAGGCCGTCGCATATATCCCATGCGCTAAACCTTTCAGGCCAATCAGCGTCATAAACGGCGTTGTAAGCCTCAAAGTCGTTGTTAAACTCAGCACGACATAATTCACGAACAATTTCTCGCACCCTTGCTTTATCGCTATCTGGCGTATCGTCATCGTCGTCCCAGTCTTCATCCTCTTCTTGTTCTGAGCCTTCCTCACCCTCCAGGTAATCACTAAGCGACTCTTTCAGGCTTTTGCAAAACGCTTCGTGGTTGTACTCTTTCGCCAGCATTTCGCGCGCCGAACAGCCCGCACCAGCTTCCAGCTTTTCAGACCAATAATGGGTATTGATTCCACCTTCCCAGGCACCAAAAAAGTCGAACATGTCCGCTATTCGGGAAAAGGTCCAGGTTCCCATGTCACCCGTCACAGTCAAATAGCCAGGCCAGGTAATTACGTCATAGTAGTAATTGGACGTTCCCGGCTGCTGCATTCGAAGGTGGCGATACAGGCCATTGTCACGGATGATTTCCAGGCGGTGAAATGCTGTATCCATCAAAAATCGAGAGTCAATTTCAAAAAAGCTCATGCTGTACCTTCCTTTACGAAGATTATCCAATGGGTCTTATCGTTCTTTCCGGTACGCTGGCCGATCGCTGGTTTTTCGTCAGTAAACGCTAGAATCTGGCTAACCGGTATCTGGGTTTCATTCCATTTAAAGATAAGAACGCCGTGTGGCCACAACACGCGGAATGCCTCTTTGAATCCGGCGCGGATATCGGCGCGCCACGTTTTTTTATTCAGGCGCCCGTATTTTTTCCCCATCCAAGCGGTTTGTCCGACGCGCTCAAGATGTGGCGGGTCAAACACAACAACCGGAAATGAGGCATCAGCGAACGGCAGCGCACGGAAGTCAGCAACGAGGTCAGGACAGATAACCAGACGGCGGCCGTCGCACAGCTTGTGCTCTTCAGCTCGAATGTCGGCAAATACCGCGCGAGTATCTCGTTTGTTGAACCAGAACATGCGGGAGCCACAGCACATGTCGAGAATGGTTTTCTCAATCATTCCAGGCCTCCAGCTCGTTCTGAATCTCCTCGTCGATTTCGTCGTTGGTAGCTTCTTCGTCCAGGTAGTCACGCGCCTCTTTCAGATACTGTTCATGGCGCTCACGATACCAGGCTGAAAATTCTGGTGACCAGCCGTTCAGCTCACCGTCATAGTCAACCTTAGCGTTACGTTCAGCCATGCTCTCGACCATGCTGTAAGCTGTGGTAAGCGCCGCTTCGCGGATGTATCCATTGAGGTCACTCTTTCGCCAGAACGGATTCACCTTAGAATCGCAGATAGGTTTAAACTCCACTTCCCACCGTCTGATGCAGCGTGCGTTTAGTGATTTGCTCATACCACCACCTTATGCGCTTCCGCATCGAACTTCCTACCCTGATACCAGCCGCGACGCAGCCAGCGACGGATGGTGCGCATAGCCTTTGCATCACCACGTACGGGCTCAGGGAAACCCCCGTATTTCACAGTTTTAGGCCCATGCTTGCGCTCTGACTGCATCATTCCGCACTCAATGATGTGATCGCGGTAGAAGGCCAACCACTGCTTGCGATTACAGACAGGGCAAGGAATGTCACCACCATTCGTCAGCATGCCATCTTCGTATGCGTCGCAATCCCACAGATATCCATCGCAGCAAAGGCTATCCGGGTAATGCGCACCAAATTCATAACCTTGATATCCGCAGCTCATTTGTCATCCTCCAGTACCAGTTCTGTGTCGTCAGGAACCTGAATCGTGAGCTCAACGCTATAGCCGCGTTCGTGCTGGGTGAAAGATGTGGACCATGCTGGAAGTGGCGTTTCTTCTTTAACCTGGCCCACGCCAATAGCCCAGCAGCCTTCGTCTGTATAGCAGGCAATAACGAGCATCTCACCTTCAGCGGATTTGAGGTGATAAACGCCTGGATTACTGTATATGCAGATTTCTTCCCTGATAGCGCCTTCGCATTCGAAAAGGTCATCACTGGCACCGTAAAATTTAAGTTCTTTCATATTTAGTCCTCCGGTTATTTATTCCACGCTGCTGGTCGTAATTGAAAGCTTGCTGGTCTTGAAGGTAGTGTTTTGCGAACTAAAGACTGTGTTGCCTTTAATTGGTCTTTCTTTATTTCCCTTTCGTTACAGGTAGGACAGTAATATGCCACTTTGCGATAAGCGCCTCGGCCAGAGGGGCGATACTGCAACTCTTCGCGTGCAAAGGAGCCGCCGCAGCTGTAGCAGTGGAGTGTTTCGGTTTCCATATTTATTCCTGTATTAAGGTGTGTGGATACCTGTCATTTAAGGCATTAATTCATTTATTCGATAATTAAAATGAAACTTCGGTGTTTACTTTATATTGACCTGTAAGCAAGTCAGCATCGACGGAAATTAAATCTCCGTACAGGTCATAATTTAAAACAACATCACGAAATTGAAGTCCTGAAAGCGCATCCGTACGACCACAAAACATATGGTCTTCTTCGTGCTTTGCTGCTTCATGAATATCTTTTATTGACGCCATGGCATCAGACCACATACCACTGTTACCAATAAATTGCGCAATAGCGAGTTTGCTTTGAGCTGCTTTAACCATCGGGTTGCTTTGCAGAAAATTAGCCATTAAACACCCCCGTAACATGCAGAATTTTGATAATGGTCGCTGCCCAGGCAACAAGGCAGATGGCCAGAACAATAACCAGTGAACGAATGCCATTTCTGCTCATACTCCACCCCAGCACTGAACGCTTACCGATGCGACCGCAAATAAAAATGGAACAACCTTCAACCAGAACCGGCGCCATGCTGGTTTGTCTTCGTCTCGAATCATCTCCTTTCCCTCACGCGTTTTGAGTACCTAACAGGCCTTGCAATGCAGTGCCGGGTGCCTCCCGGTGATACCAGCCAGTTAACAACTGGTACCGACAGCTTCTTTTCCACCCCACTCTTTTCAGAAACGAGTGTTACCGCTTAACTGTGCCGCATGCGCATAGCCGCATTCACTGCATTGCAAGGCCTGTTGTTTGTGCCTGTCTTTTAACCATTTCAGGCTCAACGGAATCCGTGAATTTTTATTGCGACTTAAGCTTGTAACGCAGAGCAATAGCTTCTTGGCGGGCGTCGCCTTCAATCTTTTGCAGTAGCTTTTCCAGATTACGCAGAGCAGTGTCGTAACTGTCCAACTGGTCATCCATAACGATGCCGCAGGGTTTCATTGCCTCGCGCATATCATCCAGTGATGAACGGATTTCATTAACGCTATGGAAAATGTTTACGGATCGCTCGATAACTATGTTGGCATTTGAGTAGCTAACGGCCAGTTTCAAAGTCTCTTCAGACATGAGCATTACCTTATTTTGTTGACCCTTATCGCCGGGTAGCGGAACGTTTTCTTCTTGCCAGTCACTGCGCGGTGATTGGTTTGATGGAGTGAAGTTAAGTCAACTCAACAATAAAATCAAGCCTTGTTTGTTGATTAAACTTAACAATGATGGCGTGAGAAAATAACTAATTGAATAATTAGTTATTTTTTATTTGTTCTCTTGCGGGCTTTGAGGAGTTCTTCGAAGAGGGTATTGAAATTTTCGACTCTTGCTCTGAGGGTTTCCAATTGAGCTGATTGCTCTGACTCTGGTAGGGAGCGATACAAATCAACTAACTCTCTTTCATCGTCAGAGAGTTTATCTTGCTCGATTAACGCTAATGGGTCGCCTGGGGTCTGATCTGAATCGCCGAACAGAATCCACGTGGGTGTGCACTGCAAGGCGCGAGACAGAGCGTGTAAATTTTTCCCCGTAGGCTCAGTGTTATCACTTTCCCACAGCGAAATCGTGGCATAGGAAACCCCCGCAGCTTTGCCCAACTCTCGCTGCGTCATTTTGATTTCTTTTCGGCGCTGAAGTATGCGCTGACCTAAAGTCTTCTCGCTCATTGTTGAGTTATCTTAATTCTTCTTGACTTGAGCATCCTAAGCAAATTATCTTGTTTAAAGTTCTTAACAAGAGAGTGGAAAAAATGCTCAAACAGGATGCAATAAATTTTTTTGGTTCTAAGACCCGGTTAGCCAGAGCTGCAGGGGTTGAAAGATCCGCAGTCTCCCAGTGGGGTCTCTTGGTTCCAGAGGGGCGCGCACAAAGATTAGTCGACGCCTCATCCGGCAAGCTGACATACGACAAAGATATTTACGACCAATATCGTAACGAAAAACGTTCTGGTGAGGTGAATCATGAAAATCAGGCATGAGCGCATTCGCGAGGCCATGAATGCCTGGGCGCTTTATCCAGGCGGCCGTAAAACGCCTGTATCGGCGATTGTCGACGCTTACTTCTCCATGGGTATGACTGCACCAGAGTTGTACGACGACAGCCACCCTGACGCACTTAGCCGCAATATCCAGAAGATTTACCGCTGGGTTGAAAGTGATTCGCCTGCATCAATCGAAAAAATTGCGCAGCTTCTCCCCGCGATTGAACGTGCTATGCCGCCGTTACTACTGGCGCGGGTGCGTAGTTACTACTCTGAAACTTTCCGCGAACTTCTTCACCGCAAACAACGGGTGGACGACGAAATGGAAGCGCTGTTCGGCGCAATGATTGCTATCTCTGACCGGATTGCTGATGGCGGCTCTTCCGGTAACACGCTGATTCACTAAGCGAGGTTCAACCATGCGTAACCAGTCTGCTGCTGAATTGATTGCTCGCCTGAAACGAGCGTATCCGGCGTATGAGCCGTCTGAAAGAGATTGTGCAGGCACTGGCATCCCTAAGGCCGGTTCTCGCTTCCAGCACAGGCACAAAGGCCACATGGTGACGGTACTCACAGCGACAGAGAAAGAAGTTTCCTACCGCAAAGCCTGCGGGGCTATTGGCTGGGTAGGATTGAGAGAGTTTTTACGGCTACACAATGAGGTTTCGGAATGAACAATCAGGTTTTTGAAATTGTTCAGGCCATGTCGGGGCAGGGGAACTGCATAACGATCCCCGGACCGTATCTGGATTTCTTTGCAGGAGACAGGCAACAGCATTTGCTGGCGGCCATTCTCAATCAGCTGGTGTTCTGGTCGGGCAAGTCGAGTCTGGAAAATGGCTGGTTTTACAAAGAGCACGCAGCGCTTGCCAAAGAGATTCGCGCCAAAGATGGCGACGTGGTCAGAAAAGCAATGTTCAAGATTACAGAGCAGTACCTGGCGGGGGTTATTGAGGAAGAGTTGCGGCAGGTAAGCGGCACTCCGAAGAAGCATTATCGGGTCGATCAGGAGGCGCTAATCGCCAAAATATTCCCGCAAGGGGGAAATTCAAATAACCCATTGAAAAATATGGATACGGCCCAAGAGCCGAATGGAAACGGCTTAAGAGCCGAATCGAAGCAAGTGATTGAAAGTGATGGAAACGGCTCTCAAGCCGAATGCATTCGTCCCAAGAGCCGAATGGAAACGGCCCAAGAGCCGAATCCTGGAAACGGCTCTCAAGCCGAATCCTATCTCTATACAGATCTTAAAAACAGATCACTACATACAGATCATAAAAACCACGCGGGAGAGATTCTTCCTGTGGATAACTTTGCAGAGTCAGGACGTGAACCGGTCATCCCGGAAGCAAACATTCCTGACGCTACCGAAGACAGTAACCTGGCTACCGATGATGACTTCGATCTCGCGATGTGGTTCTGGTCGACCATCATCGAGATGTACGAACGCGCCGCCGAATTTGACGGCTCTCTGGCAAGACCGAGAGAACCGAACTTTGTTGGATGGGCTAACGAGGTTCGCATGCTTCGCCAGGAACATGGCTGCAGCCACGACCAAATCCGCACCATGATTGAGCGCATTCAGCGCGATCAGTTCTGGTGCCCAAAAGTTCAAACCATGAAGACATTACGTAACAAATGGCCTGAGCTGGCGCTGAAGCTGTGCCCGGTAAACCTTGCTGTAGGCGGAAACCTCGGATTTAGCGGCAAAGTTCAGGCAGATATTCCAAAGGGTTTCAGGGGCTAAGGAGTTTTTTCAATGAAAACAACTAAATCCAAGAAAACACAATACAGCGGTGAAATCACGATGATCGAATTTCTCAAGGCCAATCCTGATTTGACCACCAGAGAAATCGCCGTTGCACTGGGTCGCGGTATGTCGTCGGTCGGTAATCAGCTTCGCCAGTTACACGGAACAGGTCAGATTACCCAAAGCGGCATGCGGAATGGCGCGGCAATGTGGTGCTTTAACGATATGCCGTTTGGCTGCGCGAACCGGCTTCGGGCGAAGTTTGAAAACCTTCTGAGGGAGTGTCGCGGGGTCGCTCAATGAAATTACAGAAATGCCCTGATTGCGGCGCGTTACCTGAGTACCACTGGAAAGATTATATGTTTGGCTCTTGCTCCGGCGCACTGAAATGCCCCTTTGACCATTACCGAGTCCAGCAAAGCTACTGGGCTGGTGGAAAGAACAAAGCCAGGCATGCTCTGGAACAAAAATGGGCTGAGGCGGTTAATAAAAACGAGGTTAAAAATGGCTAAGAATTCAATCGACGCATACGGTGCCAGCGGCAAGACAAACGTTCTGATGTTTGAGCCGGAAAATCTGCATATTGTCACTGACAAGGCTCATCCGCTTTACGATGAACGTATTTACTTACCTCTCAGTGAAGCCATGGTGCTGAACATCATAGACCAGGGGGTTCTTGAGCCGATTATTGTCTGGAAAGACCCGGAAACGGGGCTGTCCTGCGTGGTTGATGGCCGTCAGCGTGTCCGCCATACCCTGGAAGCTAACGGGCGTCTGGCAAAAGAGGGAAAAACCCCACTGCTGGTTCCGGCAGTCACTAAACGCGGTTCAGCTGTACGCATGGCTCAGGCGATGGTCAGCGCAAACGAAATCCGTCAGGCCGATACACCGCTGGGCAGAGCCAAAAAGATGGCTGATGCGCTGGAGCGCGGGCACGATGAGGACGATTTAGCACTGATGTTTGGCGTGAGTGTCCAGACAGTACGCGCAACGCTGTCGCTACTGGATGCCACCCAGGCAGTTCGCGATGCAGTTGAGTCTGGAATTGTCACCGTTAGCCAAGCCCGTCAGCTGGCATCACTTAAACCTGAAGAGCAGCGGGAGAAGGTCTCTGAAATCGAAGCGGCAACTGCTGGCACAACCGGCCATGAAAAAGCGCGTCGTCAGCGTCAGGTTCTCGGCGATAAGAAACCGCGCCTTAAAACTCGCAAAGAAATCACTAAAGCCCTCGAAGGTGCCAGCGGTGAATACGCTGATGCTCTGCGCTGGGTACTCGGGGAGGCTGTATGAGCAACGACGGATTAACACTTAACCAACTGGCAGAGCGCAACGCAGTATTGGTCACTGAGGTCGAGAAATTACGTGCTGAGCGTGATCAGCTGGCTGCGGAGAATGTGGCGCTGAAGGCTGGTCGCAGTTATTTCATGTACAGCGATGATGCAGGGTTTGAGACGCACTCGACTCGCGAAGAGGCAATCAAAGCAGCTGAAGAGATGATTGATGATTATCGCGGGGATGCTGGCGATGGATTTCCGGAGGAAGCAGGTACAACCCGCTGGGGCGTGATTATCCAACAGGCCACTGAGTGTGATTACGAAAAACCGTCAGCTGAAAACGGGTGGATGGGCTCGTGCGATTACAGATTGCTGCCTGAAACCCCCGCCACCGATCGCATCGTAGCCGGGATTAAGGCTGATGGGGTGGAGCTGTTCGCGGCAGAGCAGCGAGGCGTAGCGGAGCGTTTGAAAAAACGCGGCGGTGATGTGGTGATGAGCAGTATTAAATTCTGTTTAGAAAGTGCAGAAGAGGCAGAAGTGTTCGCCCAGCAGCTGCGCGACGGAGGTAACGGTGAATGAGTTGGCTCTTTTCGCAGGCGCTGGCGGAGGAATACTCGGCGGACACCTCCTTGGCTGGCGAACAGTTTGCGCAGTTGAACGTGATGCCTACGCCGCACAAGTTCTCGCGCAACGACAAAACGATGGAATTCTCCAGCCTTTCCCGATTTGGTCTGACGTGTGCAGTTTTGACGGAAAACCATGGCGAGGAATTGTTGACATCGTTTCTGGCGGGTTTCCGTGCCAGGACATCAGTGCTAACGGCAATGGAGCCGGCATCAATGGAAAACGCTCCGGATTATGGTCTGAAATGGCGCGAATCGTCAGTGAGGTACGACCTCAATTCGTCTGCGTGGAAAATTCTCCACGACTCAGAGGAAAAGGTCTTGCCGTGGTCATCAGTGACCTTGCCGAAATGGGGTATGGCTGCCAATGGTTTCGTGTTTCAGCATCCAACTGCGGAGCGCCCCATGAAAGAGACAGGATGTGGATTGTGGCCAACTGCCAAAGCGTCCATTCGCGGGGACTGTCCGAGCGAGCGTTTGCGCAGAACTCCAGATCTTCCAAGTGCGATAAAAATGCGCCCACTTCCGGATGGGAGTGCACCGCCCCAGGATGGTCAGCTGAACCCGGATTGGGTCGAGTGGTTCATGGGCTGGCCCATCGGGTGGACAGAATTAAAGCCCTTGGCAATGGACAGGTTCCGCGAGTGGCAGCAACAGCATTCTCTTTGCTGTGTGAAAAATGATGAACAGGAGCGTGCAGCATGACTGATATCACCGAACTGGCGCAGAGCATGAAGCGTCGAGCAGCATCAGCAAATGAGTTTGGCGAAAGCCTGTACGTAAAAGCCGATAATGTTCTCGCTGTGGTAGAGGCGCTGGAGCTTAAGGAAGAGCAGCGAGCAAACTGGTTCCACATGGCGCAGAAGTTGGGGAATAACTTGGATGCGGCTGAAAAGCGCATCGCTGAGCTGGAGCGCGAACCGGCAGCACGCATGGTCGTAACCCCTACTATCTGGAAGCATTATACTGCCGCCCAAACTGCGATTATTTACGAGAAAGCCATGACAGATGCAGGCATTAAGTGGAGAAGTATTGATGAACGCTTAACGCATGAAGAGTTAGAATCACTATACTTGGCGATGAAATCACACTTCGAGGTTATGGCTGAATCCGCTTCAGAGGCTGAGGTTATTGAATGCAGCCAGATAGTAAGAGCATTGTGTGAGTTACAGGAACGCCGCACCGCAATGCTCGCAGTCGCTCCACAGGAGGTGAAATGATGGACTCTTTACTGGAAGACACCTGCAAGCGTGTCATTGAGCTGGAAGGTCTGCTGCTGGTGGTCGTTGTATAAACCCGCTGTTGCGGTTTTTTTCTTTCTGTTAGCACGCTTCGGCAACTTTGTGCCGCCACCGTTCGTTGAGGTACTGGTGATGGGCAATTTTCCTGAGTTATGTCAGAAAAGGGACGCAGCCGCATGATGTATTAAAAAGCTGAGATTGCAACTGTATCTGAAATTGTTGAATTAAATTCATGTGGTGCGCTTATTAATATGTGCTTTAGTTTAAATGATTTGGAAACTTCTCAATTTGAAAATAGTTGAATCTTTACTCCATTAAAGCTGCTATTGTCTCCTGTAAAATGGAACCATCAAGTACCGGAGCCTTCTGTTACTTGATTTTTAAGTCTTTTACTTAGGGATGACTGAGGATTTATCATGGCAAATGATTCACGAGGAAATGAGGTGGTTTTCAACCGCGCATATCTAAACTTGTGCTCTAAGAATAAGAATTTAAGTACATTGGTTATAGCCAGAGAGTTTAAGGATGATAATATTGTTGGATGTTTTTCTTTTGGCCTTAAAAAACTAATCGATATTGAGTCAAAGTGTTTGTTTTTGCGCTATAAGTACCCATGGCCAGATTTTGAAATTGAACTGGTTAAAAATAAAGGCGGTGATTACGAGTTCATGCTTTTTCATAATGATTTTCTTAAAGGTAGTGAGGTTTAAGTTAGTTATAACGATTTTTTTAATCAAATCGGATTTAATTTAATTGTTTATGTTAGACATTTTTTACCTTGAGCTTGTCTAAGGATAACATTCGAAGAGTGTCGCACGCTTGCCCGACTACTTTAATCGAACAGTTTTGATGTCACTGCTCGATTAAATTTGGCCATTACGTAATCATATAAGGTCTCGTCAATATGACTTGTTTTACCACTCATGAGTTGGGCGATTTTTGTTTACTGTGACCTAAGACTCTGTCTCTCTTTAGAGAACATGACTAAAAAACTCCATAGATTCAACCCGCTACGGTGGGTTTTGTTTTCCCATGACTGATAAAAATTAACGTTTTGTGCTCTTAAGATATTGCTCATTCAGTAAGTTAGGTGTACTGTGTATTTATACAGTTCTTAGGTGGGTGATACTATGAGAATCGAAGTAACCATCGACAAGACTAAAAAACTGCCAGAAGGGGCCATTCCCGCCCTTGAAGTTGAATTGCTGCGCCGTCTTCATCAAAACTATGAAGGCTGCAAACTAAATATAAGACGCTCAAGCACTGATGGGCTGACCGTTCTGGGCGGCGTTGATGGCGATAAAAAGCGCATAGAGCAAATCCTGCAGGAAACGTGGGAAAGTGCCGATGACTGGTTTTATTGAGCTGTAAGAGAGTGGCAGTTATGCCGCCATTGTTAACTTTATACGCCATCTTAGCGCGGTTATTTTTTAGCGTATTAACTCGTTGGCCGTGTTCGTTGCTGGTGGAGTGTTTCCAATGAGGTATTTATGGAAATACCGGATGATTTATTTCCAGGGTTTAAAGAGCATGCCGGACCTGTCCTTGTTTATGTAAAAAACGGCGTGGTGGAAAGAGGCTTCCCGCTCCGTAAGGATGAGTTTGTCACCTCGCTCAGATCCCTTGATGAGGCCCGTAAAAAGGCTGGGCTTCCCCCTGTAAGTCAGGACTAAAATTAGCTATATTAATTACGGGTCTGAACAACCCTTCTTGCCAGTCGCTGTGCCACGGAGAAAAACCGATGGCGCAGAAGAACCACTCTCAAAAGCTGTACCTCCTGACACCGGCTATCAAATATGCTGGTGTTTCCGTTTGTCTGTCGCACTCAGGTGGTGCGATATGAGAGACCCTCGTCGCAGATGCAAAGCACCCGGCTGCGGTGCCTGGTTTAACCTTACCTATTCGAATGTTTACTGGTGTTGCGAAGAGCATAAGAGCCAGTACCTTGCGCATCAGCGCGAGAAACAAAAGGTTAAGGCACAAAACAGGTTAAAAAATAAACCCGTTCACCATATCCGCCCTGAACCAACGACGGCTGAAAAACCTCTCAGCCACTGGCTGGAAGTTACGGAGCGCGTGGTAAATACCCTTTGCCGTGAAACTGCCCTTGCTAATGGGGAGGGGTGCATTTCCTGCGGAACCCACCAGGCCAAAGTATGGCATGCCGGCCACTACAGAACCGTTGCTAAAGCCTCCCACCTGCGGTTTACCCGCATCAATATCAATCTTCAATGTGATGACTGCAACGTCGGCAAGTCCGGGAATATCAAAGCTTACCGGGTCGGGCTGGTGGAAAAAATCGGTGAAGCCGCAGTTCAGGGGCTTGATAACGACAACCGGATTCACCGCTGGACCATCGAAGAGCTGGAAGCCCTCCGCCTGCAGGCTTACGCCGACTTACGCGCACTGAAAAAAACGCTGGAGGCCGCATGACTTACCAGCTTATCTACGTCGATCCGCCCTGGCAGTATGGTAATAAAATTAGCAACGGCGCTGCTGAGAACCACTATGAAACTATGAGTCTTGTCGAGCTTAAGCGCCTCCCTGTCTGGAATCTGGCTGCTGATAATGCCGTTCTTGCCATGTGGTACACCGGCACACATACCGAGGAAGCGATCGAGCTGGCAGAAGCCTGGGGTTTTCGAATTCGCACCATGAAGGGTTTTACATGGGTAAAGCTTAACCAGCACGCCGAACGGCGATTCAATAAGGCGCTAACTGAAGGTGAGTTGGTGGATTTCAATGATCTGCTGTCGATGTTGAATAGCGAAACCCGTATGAATGGAGGCAACCACACGCGGGCCAATACTGAAGATCTGCTAATAGCCACCTGTGGCGCCGGGTTGGAAAGAGCGAGCGCATCTATCAAGCAGGTGGTTTATTCCTGCCTGGGTGAGCACAGCGAGAAACCCTGGGAGGTTCGCCGTCGGCTTGAACTGCTTTACGGCGATGTCAGTCGGGTGGAGCTTTTCGCGCGCGAATCATGGCCTGGCTGGGACCGCTGGGGAAATCAGTGCGAGAGTTCTGTTGAAATGCATTCGGGAAAATTTATCACCAGGGAGGGGATATGAATCATCTCACCATAGAGAGCATCCGCTACCGCTGGATGAAGCTTCGCCTTTGCCGTCATCGCGGCACTGTATTAGTTGACTACCGCATCCTCAAAAACTTTATACGCACCTGTCAGATCCGGGGAGAGACAGCATGAACCTTGAAAATACAGTGAAATACCACTTCGCAAAATCCACGCTGATTAGCGATTCTCCGCGTGCTACCGCCTCTGATTCACTGACCGGCACCGATATTATGGCGGCAATGGGGATGACGCAGGAGCGCGCTGCAATGGGGTACAGCGCCTTTCTCGGAAAGATGGGTATCAGCAATAATGATCGGGAAAGAGCGATCGATCTGCTGGCTGAATACGCATTAACCCGGTGCGATAAAGTAGCTGCGCTGCGCAAACTCACACCAAACGTAAAACCCCGGGTTATCCGGATACTCGCAGAGTTCGCCTTTGAAGATTACTCCCGCAGCGCTTCCAGTAAAAAAACATGTGACTGCTGCCATGGGGCTGGATTCATCAATGCAGAGGTGTTCACCAACAAGGTAACGTATCCGGACGGCAAACCACCGAAGTGGGTCAAAGTTACGAAGGGGATTTATCCATCATACTGGGAGGAGGCGAAGTCTGTTCGGGAGCAAGTTCGGGTGCTCTGCCAAAAGTGCCAGGGTAAAGGAACCATCAGTGCTGCCTGTAACGACTGCCACGGACGGGGAAAGGTAGTGAATCAGGATGAGACGGAGAAACAGGGCGTGCCTGTCATGGGTAACTGTAAACGCTGTGGCGGGCGCGGTTATGAGCGAATTCTCTCCACTGCTGTGCACAATGCCATTTGCCAGATAACTGACGCCATCACCCTGGACACCTGGAAGAAGTCGGTTAAGCCGTTCTTCGACGTGCTGATCACTAAATTCGATATAGAGGAGGCCTGGGCAGAGGCGCAGCTCAAAAAAATAACGCGCTGAGATATTTACTTTTCCCGAATTCGTGTTAAATTGTTCTAACGATGGGCTTTGTATGTTCACCGTTAAAGAATAAATTTAAGAGCCTCGCATATTGCGGGGCTTTTGCTTTCCGGCGATACGACAGGGGTATTCGCGAGATGCATTGCATCAGTACCCCTGTCACATCGCCGTATAGCGACTTAAACCAACCAAGAAAGGTAGGTTCCATGATTGTTAATTTAAGGTAAAAAGTTACCGTGAAGTTACCCGGTCAACCTCCTGACTAGGGCGGAAGTTGTCAGCCAGAGATGGAGTTAAAAGTCCGCAGGCCACGGTATGACAAGCCAACGGTCTTCCGAAGCAATTCGGCTTCACGAACATTCACATTTATTTGTACTAAACATACTTTCGCCTGCTCGCTGCAGGCTTTTTTTATGGATGACCTCTTTAATCATATGGCATGAGAGTGGTATTTGACTGCAAAACAATTTGATAATAAATTGTTAATGTGGTGAATCCCCCTATGCGGAGGGGCATTGCCAGTCTGATATGTTTTTTTGCGCATTGCGAGTCGTCTGTGGACTGGCGGCGACTTACCGGGAGGCACCCGGCACCACACCTAATAAAAAATGATGATAGCTGTAAGGCCCACTTCGGTGGGCTTTTTCTTTGGGCAAAAAAAAGCCCGCATGGTTTCATGCAGGCAAGGCAGTTACATTTAGATTTTGTCCCGGTATATGTTTTTTTGTCCGGAAGTCGAAAGATACTGTCTTGACTACTTTTTGTAAATAACGGATTCAAACCACAAGGCCATGCATTTGCATGGCTTTTTTATTTGTGCCACCAGAGCATCATTCACTCTGTGCTTTGTCGTTAATCCATCTGGCGGCCATCCTAAAGGACTATCTGCTGAGTTCTTTTTTCAGAGGTTGCATTTTCTTCAGTACCTCATCTGAATTAGTGACTGAGAAACCCGTCGGGAAAAATAGCATTCCATCGGATGGATGTTCATCGTGCCAGTGCTTCGTGGCGGCCATCGTATGAGCGTCGAGATAACTGGTGTAAGCATCAAGGAGAGCGTTTTTCCTGCGCCTCGGGGCGTAAGGTAGCAACTGGTTGAAATCAGCATCGCTGATAAGCCTGAATGGATAAGAGCCTCCTTCAATAGCCTCAATTTCGCTTAGCAACTTTCCCCGCAGTGGTGCGGAATGCTTCCTGAACTCTGCCTTACGTGACGAATGGTTACTGATTAGTGACGGAATAAAGAGCCCTAGCAGTGTCAGTATCACTCCGATTACTGAAATAATTTCCATGAGATTTCCCTATGCCTGATTTTATTTATTCAGTATTACCCTTGGTGGGATTCGGTTTTTCTTGTTTTGGTCTTGGATACATCCTTGGCTTCGTACGCGGACGAGACTGAACAAGAAGAATAAATCCGTCTGAGAGGGTGGTGAATCCTGATATTTTTACAGTGATTTTTGGTGGCTGTCACCTGGCGGCCATCCTATTTTCCCCTCGTTCTGAGAGGATCCACAGCAATAGAGGGGGCTAAATGTCCGATCCTGTCTCTGGTACTTCAGTTGCGGCCGGCGGCCTGATGGGGGCTAGCATGTTCGGTCTGGCTACCGGAATAGATTACGGCGTGGTATTTGGTGCGTTCGCCGGGGCGGTTTTTTACGTGGCCACGGCAGCTAACATATCGCGCGGTAAGCTGGTGGCATACTTTATGACGTCATTCATTGTTGGTGTTCTGGGCGCCGGTCTGGTGGGTTCCAAGCTTTCAAGCTGGACTGGCTACAGCGACCGTCCGCTTGATGCGTTGGGAGCCGTATTAATATCAGCGCTTATCATCAAAGTTCTGACGTTTCTCAACAGCCAGGATCTAAATAGCTTGTTCAATATGCTGACCCGGTTCCGGGGAGGAGGTTCAAGTGGTAAATGATCCTTCAGCGCTGGCTAATGCAGTCATTTGCGCCGTCATTGTGCTGGCATTGATGTTCTACCAACGAGGTAGTGCGAGACACCGTCCGGGCATATCCGTTCTGGCTTATCTCATGGTGCTGGTTTATGCCAGTATCCCTTTCCGTTTCCTGTTTGGCCTGTACGAGTCATCCCACTGGCTGGTGGTGCTGGCTAACATTCTTATCTGCGGCGCGGTTCTCTGGTTCAGGGGGAATGTGGCGCGACTGGTTGATGCACTGAGGCACTGATGAACCAATCACAATTTCAAAGGGCGGCTGGTATTAGCGCCGGGTTAGCTGCGCGCTGGTTTCCGCACATTGATACTGCAATGAAAGAATTCGGCATTACTGCTCCACTCGATCAGGCGATGTTCATTGCCCAGATGGGACACGAGTCCGGAGGCTTTACCCGACTGGTGGAAAATCTGAACTATGCAGCAGATAGCCTTGTGCCTACGTTCGGTAAACACCGTATCACCGCCCAGCAGGCCGCTGCACTCGGCAGAACGGCAACGCAACCAGCTAATCAGCGAGCAATCGCGAATCTGGTGTATGGGGGCGAGTGGGGCAAAAAGAATCTCGGTAATCAGGTTGCCGGTGATGGCTGGAAATATCGCGGTCGCGGCCTGAAACAAGTTACGGGCTTGAGCAACTATCGCAGCTGCGGACAGGCGCTGAAGCTTGACCTTGTCACCCAGCCTGAGTTGCTGGAGCGAGATGATTACGCCGCGCGTTCAGCCGCATGGTTTTATGTTTCCCACGGTTGTCTGCTTCATTCCGGTGATGTTGAACGCGTAACGCTGCTTATTAACGGAGGCCGCAACGGTCTGGATAAACGCCGTGCGCTGTTTAACTTGGCTAAATCAGTACTGGTGTGAGGTCGCTATGGGCATTGAAATGATTATTGGTCTGGCAACTGCGTTGCTGGCCGTTGTCGCTGGCGCATTTGGGTTAGGCCATGCGCGTGGGACCAACAAGGCAGAAGCCAAAGCCGATCAGCAGCGAACCGAAGAGAACGCCGCTGCTACCGTCGCCGCGGCAGAACGCCGGGCTGATGCAACGAAAGGGGCCAGTGATGTACAGGAAGACGTTAAGCGTATGGGCGATGACGATGTTGATCGGGAGCTGCGCGAAAAGTTTACCCGCCCCGGTAGTCGTTGATACGGCCTGCAACTGGGTGAGGGTCATCTACCTGACCGACCACGATATTGAAGTTCTCGACCGTCAGACGAAGCGCGACATTCTGGCGCACAACAACTCCGTGCTGGCTAACTGCGAGAAGAAACCCACCAATAATCAGTAAGCTAATGCTTGCAAATTAGCAGTTCGTCTGCTAACGCTTCGTGATAAGATTTTCAGCGGAAATTATCTATTAAAAGGAATGCGTAATGTGGACGTGCTGATTGACAGCGCTTTCGAGGGATATCTCTTCCTCTTACTGGATATGTGGACAGTTTTAATTGTTGCTTTCGTCGGGTTGGCTCTGTCATTTTATGGCGTGCAAATGCGTAGAACTGCCGTCACCTTCTTTCTGCTTGCTGCGATAATCGGGACTGCTGGTTCGATCTATACTTAAATGTAGGTTGCAGAGAATATGCAGAAAGTCAACCCGCAATCCAACGGTGGCTATTACTGCGGTTACTCGTGTCATATGCCCTGACACACATAATTTGAACCCAGGTCGCCAATGGCGGCCTTTTTTATTGCCAGAAGCAGGAGAAGAAGCATGTCAACGTTTCGTTTACTGAAGCCTAAGAGTGAACTTCAGCTTCAGTAAAGTATTCGATCAGTTACTTAACAGGTTTACTTTCTGAGGGGAGGAAAATATTTCCGCAGTATGGGCAGATCAATGTTATATCGTTTTTTATTCTCGACAGGCTATGTGTTGACTGGCGAGAGCAGTGAGGACAGGTGCTTTTTACAGGTCTGAGTGTACGTATCTTGTCTTTGAGCATAGACATGGTTTTATCCTCGTGAGTGATTGCTAACCATACACCACAGGACAGTAAATAGCTCACTTTTTAACCTTTATTTTTTTGTGACTATTTGGCTTGTACGGAAGATGGCAACGAACGATTAAATCTAATTTCGTCAGTGCAAGGCCATTGCACCTGTTCGAAGGCGAGTGAACCGGCTAATGTTTTATTTTAAAGATTTTCATCGTGTGAGTGTGATGACCCCTGGCAGGATAATCATCCGTCTGGCCAGACTAATTGAATAGCAGTTATCGATTAACAAGAAGAACTGCCATTATTGTGTGGTTGCTGGTATGAAAAAAAATGAAACACACTACTCTCATTGCACCTCCGTCCCAACACCAGTCTGTCGGAGGTCAGTTACTCGTTTAAGTGAGGCTCTCCCGGATGGCTCCTGAGAGTTTATTTAATCGATAACTGTGCATGACAAAAGGCCGCATTTTTTTGCGGCCTTTTTCTTAGCCATCAGAAAGGCCACCTCCGGGTGGCTTTTTTAATGGCATCACGGAGCCGCTTTCCGAAGTGGTTTGATAAAGCCTCCCACATCGCACAGAGGTAAGACATGGCAGAAATCACCGACGCCCAGCAGATTCGCCTGAACCTGCTTTCCACCCTGAACTACGACACAGCAGCAGCTAAAGTCGCTGTAGAGTTTGTTCAGGATAGTCCGCTTAAATATCAGCCATTCATCCAGCAATACAGCCGTGTCACATCAGAGACTGAAGTGGTGGCAAAGACGATGAAAGCAGTGCAGGAAGCAACTGAAGCGCTGCCGCTCTTTGATACCGCTGCTGAGCAGTCCAGCTAGGCATTACAGCAGGCATTCACTGAGTGCCTGTGATAATGCTTTTTTTGGGTTAAGCGCAAGGGTAATCTGAAATCTCCGGCACTCATCAGGAGAGTAATATGAGTTATGAAATGTATGAAGTGGTCAAGCAGTATCTCTTTGAAGTCCATGGAGTGGGACAAGTAAGGGCTGAGATACTAAAAACAATTAAACCTGAAATAAACGCTCCGTATATGTGGCGAGCAAGCCACATATACGATGGTTATGCTCCTAATCACGGGAACTCATTAGAAACAGCAATTAGTGAATTAATTTATTATATTGAGCACTTTGATGCTGATTCAGCTGAACCTGATCCAAACTATTAATCACTATTTTAAAAATCATTAAGCCGCTTGCATCTGCTAGTGGCTTTTTATCGTACCTCAAGTGTATCGTTGGGGCGTATTCTAAAGCTCTAGCGCATGAACAGAGCTGTGCACGATAAATCCATCATAATTGTTTCTTAATGTATTTCATCCAGGTTAGGATTAGCCTCTCAATCAAAAGGAAAGTGAAAATGAAGAAGCTGATTATTGCATTTGGATTTGTACTATTGGCTGGCTGCGCAACCGTAGGCAAAGACTTCTCTGAGAGCGATGTCGCGTCCATTCAGAAGGGGGTGACAACTGAGCAAACAGTATTATCAACCTTTGGAAAGCCTGCCACAGTAACTGCTGACTCTGAAGGCAATAAGATATATACCTGGACCTATGCTCACGCAACGGCATTTAGCGTAGGGCAGGGCAAGGCGTTAGTGGTGAAAATAAACAAAGATGGGATTGTTGATTCTTATGTTGTTAGTAAGACGCAACCTTAACATCGACACTTTAGCAAGAGCCTCGCTTCGGCGGGGTTTTTTATTATCAGCGGCAAGTAGTTTCATAAAGACTATAAATGCAAATGATAACTATTATCATTTAATGGGTCCTCCCCGAGGGATGGGTTACCACGGGGCGGCGGACTCGCGGAAAACGGCTAGTTTTCATTTTTCATAGTCATCATCATCATGTGCACAGGTTATTGATTTTCCAGATGTCGGATTTTCAATGATGTCGAATCGTATAAAAAGTGTTCACCATCATGGACCAGGAAATCGCTACTTTAAAACTCAATATCAACCAGCTTGCCGGGATTACTGGCGTACACCGCCAGACCGTCGCTACCAGGCTAAAAAATGTCAGTCCCGCCCAGGGAAGCAACAGCAAACTTAAGTTGTATCTTGTCACCGATATTCTGACAGAATTAATGATCCCGACGGTTTCCTCATCGAATCTTGAAGAGATGACACCCCCTGATCGCCTCGCTCACTGGAAAGCAGAAAACGAGCGGTTGAAATTTGAAGTAGATACCAAGCAACTTATCCCCGCCGAAGACGTCGCACGTGAATTTTCAATGATGGCGAAAGCCGTCGTCATGGTACTTGAAACACTTCCGGACATTCTTGAGCGCGACTGTGCACTTACGCCGGTTGCGGTATCACGCGTGCAAAGCGTGATTGATGACCTGCGCGATCAGGTTGCCCAAAAAGTAATGGACGCAGAACCAGAGGAGGATGAGCCAGAGGAGGACTGATGACAAAACGGGCATCTGCCAAGGGGATACGCCGCGATGTCTCCGGTATTCTTCGTGCCCCACGTCGTATGCAGGTGGCCGATGCGGTCAGCTCATATATGCGTGTGCCGATGGGGGCGGGTAACTCCGTACCATGGGACCCCAATCTGGCCCCTTATATTATTGAGCCGATGAATTGTCTGGCATCCCGTGAATATGATGCGGTGGTGTTTGTCGGACCGGCCCGAACCGGGAAAACGATTGGCCTGATTGATGGCTGGATTGTCTACAACATCGTTTGTGATCCCGCTGACATGCTGGTTATTCAGGTCTCCGAAGAGAAAGCGCGTGAACATTCCAAGAAACGCCTCGATCGCACATTCCGGTGTAGTCCGGAAGTAAAATCGCGACTCAGTCCGCGTCGTAACGACAATAACGTTCACGACCGCACCTTCCGGGCCGGTAACTATCTCAAACTGGGCTGGCCGTCAGTCAACATTATGTCGTCGTCAGACTATAAAAGCGTGGCGTTGACTGACTATGACCGCTTTCCTGAAGATATCGACGGGGAAGGTGATGCATTTTCCCTGGGTTCGAAACGTACCACTACGTTTATGTCCAGCGGCATGACTCTGGTTGAGAGTTCACCTGGCCGAGATATTCGTGACACGAAATGGCGACCAAACACTGCACATGAGGCACCGCCGACTACCGGCATATTATCGTTGTTTAATCGTGGTGACCGCCGCCGCCTTTACTGGCCTTGCCCGCATTGCGGAGAATATTTTCAGCCGGAGGTTGCAAATATGAAGGGCTACCGGGATTCCCTTGATCCCGTTGTGGCAAGTGAGTCTGCATATCTCCAGTGCCCGGCCTGCAAAGGCAGGATCACCGCAGATATGAAACGTGAACTGAATATCCGCCATGTCTGGTTACGCGATGGAGAAAAAATAGACCGTGATGGCAACAGATTTGGGGAGCCGCGGCGATCACGCATCGCTTCATTCTGGATGGAGGGGCCTGCGGCTGCATATCAGACATGGTCGCAGATGATATACAAATTCCTGACTGCTGAGCAGGAATATGAGTCCACCCAGAGTGAAGAGACGCTGAAAACGGTAGTTAATACCGACTTTGGTCGGCCTTATCTACCCCGAGCCAGTCTCGAACAACGTAAGAGTGAGCTGCTCGAACGACGCGCTGAAGACGTGCCGAAGCGATCTGTACCAGATGGTGTGCTCTTTATGACTGCAACCGTTGATGTGCAGGGCGGTAAATCCCGTCGTTTCGTGGTTCAGGTGACTGGCTACGGTGAGCAGGGTGAGAGATGGCTGGTCGATCGCTACAACATCCGCCAGTCTCTGCGGGCAAACGAGCACGGTGAATGTTACTCCATCGATCCGGCAAGTTACCCGGAAGACTGGGATTTACTTTTGTCTGACGTGTTCGAAAAGTCATGGCCCTTAGCGAGTAACCCTTCAAAACGCATGCGGCTCATGGCGATGGCTGTCGATTCCGGCGGTGAGGATGGTGTCACCGATAACGCATATAAGTTCTGGCGTAAGTGCCGCCGGGATGGGCTTGGTAAAAAGATTTTCCTCTTCAAGGGCGACAGTGTCCGACGCTCAAAACTAATTACCCGAACATTTCCTGATAACACTGACAGATCAACTCGCCGGGCAAAAGCCGCTGGCGATGTGCCGCTTTACCTTCTTCAGACTGATGCGCTGAAAGATCAGGTGAATAACGCCCTGTGGCGAGAATCACCCGGCCCGAACTATGTGCATTTCCCTAAATGGCTCGGCAGTTGGTTTTACGATGAGCTGACCTATGAGGAACGTTCACCCGATGGAAAATGGAGCAAACCGGGCCGAGGTCCGAATGAAGCTTTCGATCTACTCGTTTATGCCGATGCGCTGGCCATATTGCACGGATACGAAAAGATCAAATGGCCGGATGCGCCTGAATGGGCGAGGCGGACAACGTGGATCGAAGAAAGCACGCCGAAAACTGGCGAAGCGTCCCCCACGTTATCAGCAAAAACGACCCATAGCAGAAAAAAACGGAAGGCAAATAAGCCGGATGTTGAAAACAATCCGTGGACTACATCATCAGGAGGCTGGGTGTGAAACAAACTGATATTGAATCCATTATCCAGCGTTATACCGATGCGGAAATAGCTGTGCTGGATGGAAAGTCTATTACATTCAACGGACAGCAGATGACGCTGGAGAACCTGTCCGAAATCCGCAAGGGGCGTCAGGAATGGGAGCGCCGTCTTGCATCCCTGTTGGCTCAACGTCACGGGCGACCTGGTTATAAACTCGCGAGGTTTCCATGAGCCTGTTAGATGATGCGATTGGCGTCTTTTCCCCTGGATGGAAAGCGGCGCGGTTACGTTCTAGAGCAATGATCCAGGCATATGAAGCTGTTAAGCCCACCCGAACACACAAGGCGCGCAGGGAAAACCGTTCCGCTAACCAGCTAAGCCAGATGGGTGCTGTATCCCTCCGTGAGCAAGCGCGCTGGCTGGATAGTAATCACGATCTCGTTATCGGCGTGTTCGATAAGCTTGAGGAACGGGTGGTAGGTGCAAAAGGAATTATTGTTGAGCCCCACCCGGTACTGAATAACGGAAATATAGCGAAGAAACTTGCTGAACAAATCAGAGCGAAGTGGGCAGAATGGTCGGTCAGCCCTGAGGTCACGGGGCAGTTTACCCGCCCGATGCTTGAGCGGTTGATGCTCAGGAGCTGGCTCAGAGACGGAGAAATTTTCGCTCAGATGGTGAATGGCTCAGCGCAGGGACTTGAGCCGGTAGCTGGAGTACCATTCTGGCTTGAAGCGCTTGAGGCCGATTTTGTGCCGATGACCAATGATGAGTCCCTGCAACTTTGTCAGGGGGTATATGTAGATAACTGGGGGCGCCCGAAAAAGTACCTAGTCTATAAAAGTCTACCTGTTACCGGCCGTCAATTGGATACGAAAGATGTCGATGCCGGGAATATGCTTCATCTCAAATTTACCCGCCGTCTTCATCAGACCCGAGGGACCTCTCTCCTTTCTGGTGTGCTCATGCGCCTCAGTGCGCTGAAAGAATACGAGGATGCGGAGTTAACGGCAGCACGTATTGCAGCTGCGCTGGGGATGTACATAAAAAAAGGAGACGGGCAAAGTTTTACGGATGAGACCACCAAAGACAATCGTGACGTAATGATTGAGCCAGGCATTATTTATGATGATCTGCTGCCCGGTGAAGACATCGGGATGATCAAGTCCGACAGACCAAACCCTAACCTTGAAACATTCCGAAATGGACAATTGCGCGCTGTCGCTGCCGGTGCTCGTCTCAGCTTCTCCAGTACAGCCAGAAACTACGATGGAACATACAGTGCCCAGCGCCAGGAGTTGGTTGAATCAACAGATGGTTACCCTCGATGGCGTCCTTGATCAGAATCGCGCTTATCAGATTGGCATGCGGCGGCTGATGAAATACCGCCTGCAGAGACTGGTTCACAAGACCACTACGGAAATGGACGCGCTTTGCTATAACGTTGGCGATCGCATTGTACTGACTGATGATATTCCTGGTAGTAACACCATCTCGTGTCTCATCGACGCGATGACAACAGTTGATGGGATGACAACGTTTAGTGTTTCTGAGCCTTTAGACTGGTCATTCGCAAATCCACGGGTACCACAGTGGCGTTTTTCCCGTCTCTGCTGGCGTTCAACGGTGACCTTTCTACA
>OLPP01000268.1_pt1 | contig 52156 bp, 43 predicted proteins | sample 1643151 | NCBI WGS metagenome assembly OLPP01 (sample SAMEA3136679, study PRJEB25190) | human gut metagenome | biome: human gut; feature: human-associated habitat; material: faeces | place: Austria | collected 2013 | reverse complement strand
GCTTTCCTACTGCCACCTGTGAAATATATGGCATCAGGTTGTTCGGGATTCCCTTCGGATCCTCTCCGATACGTCCACTTTCATGTGCTCCTACCGGGTTGAAATAGCGAAGAAGAATAACATTCATATCTGGATTGGCCTTCTGTACATCCGTCATGATCTGTTCCATCATGGATTTTGTCCATCCGTAAGGATTCGTGCACTGTCCCTTCGGACACTCCTCTGTGATCGGCATCTCCTCCGGACTTCCGTATACAGTTGCAGATGAGCTGAATACGATATTCTTAACCCCTGTCTGTTTCATAACATCCATAAGTGTCAGGGTTCCTGTTATATTATTACGGTAATACTCTAATGGCTTCTGTACAGATTCTCCGACTGCCTTCAATGCTGCACAGTGAATCACCGCATCTACACCCTCTTTTTCCATCATTGCCTTCAATGCAGTTTCATCCATTACATCTCCTTCATAAAATGTAATGTGCTTTCCAGAAAGCTCTTCTACTCTCTTTAAAGATTCTTTTGATGAATTGCACAGATTGTCATATACAACAACTTCATATCCTTCATTCAAAAGTTCCAGTGCTGTGTGACTTCCGATATAACCGGCGCCTCCGGTGATTAATATTTTCTTTGTCATTACGATACCTCCTATTTTTACCTTTACTGCATATATCATTATAAGAATCTGTAATTTTCCTGTACATACAAAAAACTCTACAAAATATACACTTTTTTTCTTCTGGACATATCGTATTTTAATTATATCTATTTTTCCTTTTCCAGAATCCTCTGCATCTTCCCTTTGATCCTCTGAAGTGCATTATCAATCGTCTTCGGACTCCGGTCCAGAAGCTTTGCAATTGTCTTATAATCGGTCCCCATCAGGTGTAAATACAAGACTCTGCGTTCCAGTTCACTTAAATCCTTTTCCAGCCGTTCTTCCAGCGACTTTGCATGTTCCTGACTGACAAGCAGTTCTTCCGGATTTGTCTCATGTTCTGATTCCATCATATCGATCAGAGAACCTTCGCCATCTTCCCTTTCATACAAAGAAATGTAACTGTTAAGCGGGCTGTGTTTCTTTCTGTTCGAAGCTTCGATTGCCGAATAGAGCTGTCTCGTCACACACAGTCTTGCAAAACTGAAGAAAGAAGCTTCCTGATCCACATCATAATCCTGAACAGCTTTGAAAAGACCGATCATTCCTTCCTGGATCAGGTCGTCTGTCTCTCCGCCGAGCAGATACATTGCATTGGCTTCTTTTCTGACCAGATTCTTATATTTTTCCATCAGATAATCTATAATCCCGGTTTCTCCCATGCGGAGTCTGCGGATCAGTTCTTCGTCTGTTAATTTTTTATACTCTGTCATACTTTCCTCCGAAGTCCACATTTCACTCTATACTTATCTGCTTATGGCAATCGCCTGTACTTCACTTTCTTACTGCATCCGCTGTCTTACGATCTCATATGCCAGCACACCTGCTGCTACCGATGCATTCAGGGAATCGATGTCCCCCTTCATCGGGATTCTGGCGGTAAAATCGCAAGTGTCTTTGACCAGACGTCCCACGCCTTCGCCTTCATTACCGATCACCAGACCGATCGGCCCCTTCATATTGACATCATACATGACATCGCCGTCCATATCGGCACACACGAACCACAGACCCTTCTTCTTCAGATCTTCCATCGTCTTTACCAGATTCGTTACTTTTGCAACCGGCGTATAATTCAGCGCACCTGCGGAAGTTCTTGCCACAGTTGCCGTCAGTCCGACTGCACGTCTCTTCGGAATGATCACGCCATGTGCACCTGCCTGATTTGCGGTACGGATGATCGCACCAAGATTGTGCGGATCTTCGATATTATCCAAAATGATCAGGAACGGATCTTCCCCTTTTTCTTCTGCAAGCTTTAACATATCTTCTACTTCTGCATACTCATATGCGGCAACACTTGCGATCACACCCTGGTGTTTTCCGGTCTCTGACAACTGGTTTAAGCGGTCCTTTTCCACAAAGTTCAGGATCGTGTCATGCTTTCTTGCCTCACGGATGATGGATCTGACTGCGCCGTCCTGACATCCGTCCAGTACATACAGCTTGTCTACCGGTTTTCCGGAACGAAATGCTTCCATGACGGCATTTCTTCCTTCTATGATATTTTCATTTTCTTTCTTATCATACGATTTTTTATCGTGCATCTTCTTATCATGTACATTCTTATCGTGACTCATATTCGACACTCCTTATTGTTCTTTGATACTGTCCAGACCTATTTTAACCAGTTCCAGCATTCTTTTCCACTCTTTTTTCAGATACAGATAACCAAGCAGGGCTTCGAATCCCGTCGCACGTCTGTAATCTGTGATCGACTGGTTCTTCGCCGGCGATACACTCTTGGCATTGCGGCCTCTTTTATAGATGGCATGCTCTTCTTCTGTCAGATGTTCCTGCATTGTACGCATCATTTTCGACTGTGCGGATGCCTGTACATAAGAGCTGGTCTTCTGGTGCAGTTTCTGTACCTGACGGTTTCCTTCATTGATCACCAGCGTTTTGATGATCAGATCATAAATGCAGTCTCCGATATATGCCAAAGTAAGAGGTGAATATTCTTTGATATCCACCTCTTTCATCTGGAAAATCTCCTGCATATAAGTGTCAAATTCCCACTCTACGCTCTTTTCCATTGTACTCCTTCTCTGGTATCCTTTAAGATGATACCCTTCTCTAACAGTTCATCACGGATTGCATCGGCTCTTGCAAAATCTTTAGCCTTACGTGCTGCCTGACGCTCCTCGATCAGTTTCTCGATGTCTTCGTCCAGGATCTCTTCTTTCTTATCTACGATCAATCCCAGAACTCCTGTTAACTTCACAAGCAGATCGAATAATTTCTGAAGATATTCTTTTGAACTTTCTGCATCGGTTGTTGTATTGATATATTTTACAAGGTCAAAGATTGCTGCAACGGCATCTGCTGTATTGAAGTCATCGTCCATTGCCTTTTCAAATCCTGCAACAAACTCTTCTGTTTTTGCAAAGTTTTCTGCTTCTGCATCTGTGATTGCTTCTGCTTTTGCATTTTCCATAAGGAACTTCAGATTATCTGCTGCATTTACGATACGCTCCAGACCATTCTTGGATGCTTCCATCAGATCTGCACTGAAATTCAGTGGGCTTCTGTAATGTGCACTCAGCATGAAGAAACGAAGTACCTGCAGATCGTACTGTTCGCTGATCTCACGTACGGTACGGAAGTTTCCGAGAGATTTACTCATCTTTCTGTTATCAATGTTCAGGAATGCATTGTGCATCCAGTATCTTGCAAATTCTTTGCCATTGGCAGCTTCGCTCTGTGCGATCTCATTTTCATGATGTGGGAATACAAGATCCTCGCCGCCGGCATGAATGTCGATCTGCTCGCCTAAGTATTTCTTAGACATCTCTGAGCACTCGATGTGCCATCCCGGACGTCCCTCGCTCCATGGAGACTCCCATGCTGGCTCTCCTTCTTTTTTCGGTTTCCAGAGCACGAAATCCAGTGGATCTTCTTTTTCATCTTCTCCTGATACCAGAAGGGAACGCTCACCGGAACGCAGATCATCCAGATTCTTGTGTGAAAGTTTACCGTAATCTTTGAACTTTCTTGTACTGTAATATACGGTACCGTTCTTCTCGTAAGCAAATCCTTTGTCAATCAGTGTCTGGATCATATCTACCATACCACAGATTTCTTCGGTTGCCAGAGGGTTCTTGGTTGCCGGCTTGATGTTCATACCATCCATATCTTTTTTGCACTCTGCAATGTAACGTTTGGAAATCTCGTCGGCTGTTACGCCTTCTTCAATGGCTTTCTTGATAATCTTGTCATCTACATCCGTAAAGTTTGATACGTAATTTACATCATATCCTTTATATTCAAAATATCTTCTTACGGTGTCGAATACGATCATCGGTCTTGCATTACCGATGTGGATGAAATTGTATACGGTAGGTCCGCATACATACATCTTTACCTTTCCTTCTTCCAAAGGTACAAATTCTTCTTTTTTCTTTGTCATTGTATTAAATATCTTCATTTTCTGATATTTCCTCCTTTTTTTTCTTCCGGTATCGGATTCTCTTTTAAGCACTGCATACATTTTTCCATCTCCTGGATCTGTCTGTGCATTCTTAAATTATCTTCCTGCAGGGCTCTGATATCATTTTCAATTGGATCCGGCAGATGTACCTGATCCATGTCGAGTCTCGGTATCTTCTCATCATTCATTTTAACAACTCTGCCCGGCACACCTACGACCGTACAGTTCGGCGGTACCTCTTTTAATACGACAGATCCTGCCCCGATCTTGGAATTTTCTCCAATGGTAAAAGAACCAAGTACTTTTGCCCCTGCGCTGACCATGACATTATCTTCTAACGTCGGATGTCTCTTTCCCTGTTCCTTTCCGGTTCCTCCAAGTGTGACTCCCTGGTACAGCGTGATATTATCTCCAAGTTCTGCGGTCTCACCAATGATCACTCCGCTTCCGTGGTCGATGAATAATCCTTTTCCTATCGTCGCTCCCGGATGGATTTCAATCCCGGTCTTTCTTGCTGCCCGTTGCGATACCCATCTTGCAAGGAAATAATGTTTCTTCAGATAGAGCTTATGTGCGATTCTGTAATGAAGAATCGCTTTAAAGCTGGAATACAGGAACACTTCCATATTTGACTTAATTGCAGGATCCCGCTCCCGTATTACCTGGATTTCTTCATTGACATATGATATGATGCCCATCTATGATCTCTCCTTTTTATAAGTTTACCGCCCAACCTGCATGCTTTAACATACAAGAAACAAAAAAACTTCGTCTCCTGCTTTACACAAGAGACGAAGTATATCCGCGGTTCCACTCTTTTTAAAGAATACAGTTATATTACCCGTATCCTTCCCTCAGTACACGTAACGTGTGTAATCCCGGATCCGGCTATGACACTTTTCATCTTTTTCACCGGACCGACTCCCGGACGCACTTCACAAAAGCTGTAATCCAAAACTGCTTTCAGCCGGTGACAGTTTCTCTCTTTCGACACATCGCATCTGCTACTCTTTCCGTTCAAAGTCTTTCTCATATAGAATATATATTATGCGATATCATCCTTTTTGTCAACCAGTTTCCAGCGAATCTCCGCTTTAAAAAGATCCGCCTCCGTCTCAATCCAGAATTTTCCTTTCTGAATCTCCACGAAACTTTTGACGATTGCAAGTCCCAGTCCAGATCCTTCGGTATTTCTTGACGAATCCCCTCTGACAAAACGTTCCGTGATCTCCTCTGGGTTAAATGTAAGCTCGTTTGCCGATACATTTTTCATCTGGAACACCGCATCCCCGTCTTCTGCCGCAATTTTCACATATACCCTCGTATGAGGCATTGCGTATTTTGCTGCATTTCCAATCAGATTTTCAAAGATCCTGTATGTCTTCTGTCCGTCCAGTGCCACGATCACTTTATCCTCCGGAATATCCAGCCGGAAGTCCAGATTCGCTTCCGTGATCTTTTCTTCCATTTCCAGCTTCACCTGTTTGAACAGATTCACAATATCAATGTTGGCAATGTTCAGATTCACGGATTTGCTGCTTGCTTTACTGATCTCAAACAAATCTTCGATCAGTGCTTTCAGTCTGAGAGACTTTCTATCCAGCACATCGATATATTCTTTCTGTCTCTCCGGATCCTGTTCAATCTTCAGAAGATTCACATAGGTGATGATCGCCGTCAGCGGCGTCTTAAGGTCATGCGAGACATTCGTTACCAGTTCAGTCTTCATACGCTGGCTTTTTACTTCCTCATCTACCGCCTTCTTGAATCCGCTCTGAATCTTCTCGATTTCTTCTTTAAATGGCTCGAATACACCCAGATTCTCATCGATTTCTACATCCAGATTGCCATCTGCAATCTCATTTGTCGCTTCCAGAAGTCTGTGATAATTCCGTTTCACCTCATTAAAATATTTTTTTAAAACAAAGTACAGGATTGCAGAATAAATGATCAGTGCCATAATTCCATATACCCAGACACTCGTCACAGCAAGGATGATAAAGTTCACCAGTACGATCCGCAGGATTGCCTTACTTCCTTTATCGGTAAAATCAATGTCTGTAACAATCTCATATACTCTGTTGGCCAGTTTTTTCACCTTCCGGTACAGTCTCCCACCGTCCCGTCCGACTCTTTCTGCAGCCGCCGGAGCTTCTTCCCTCAGCGCCTTCCACAGCCGCCATACCAGCGTCCGTTCCGTGACATACTTTCTGAGCCCAATCTTCTGAACCGCACTGATACACGTTGTCACCCAGTATGTGACCGCAAATACACCGACCCAGATTGCAAAATCCATTGGCTGCGGCAAGCCTTCTTCTCTGGTTATGATCCAGTTCAGTTTATCATCCAGAATCCCAAGAGTAATTGACGCAACAACAAAAACAACCTCGAATGGCTGCCGGAAGATCTTTCCGCCACCAATTTTCAGTGTCTCGCTCTGTGCAAAAATCCATGCCGCCACGCATACTGCTGCCATGCAGGCAAGCATCATATACCATGCATCATTCGGAGCTTCATCCCCGAACCAGTACCATTGATTCAGATACTGTTCAATGCTGCTTTTCTTCATTCCGTAGATGTATGTGCGGTTTTTCGGCGTCTTCAGTTCTCCATGCGTAGCGTCCTCAACCGTCTCGCTCCAGTTGTCAATGATCTTTCTGAGAACAATACTCTGCGCTGTCTTTTCGCCGCTCTTTACAACTTTCACATCCGGGTTGCCATGCTCATCGTAAGTCAGCACCATACCAAATGCATATTCTTTAAAGCTGTCATCTGTCAGACCATTTCCGGTATTCGCCGTACTTCGTCCCAGAACCGTTCCCGATCCATCCTCGATCCGGTAATCCAGATAAGGATATAATGCTTCATAATCCTCCATCCACACATCTGCCACATCATTGATCTCATCCTGTGACATCTTGGCTTCTCCTGTCTTGGATGATATCTCCTGATTATAAAGGATATAACTGAATTCCAGAAAGCTTTCCAGATATTCCCTGTCCGAAAGCGACGTCGTATAAGTCTTCTGTGCTTCCTCGACCGCTTTTTCATAAATCACATCATAATTATACAGCATGACATATGCTGCACTTAATATTGTTACAATTATCAGAAAAATTCCCAGTTTACGCCTGCTTTTCAATTTTGTATCCAACGCCCCACACCACCTTTAAGTATTTTGGTTCTCTTGGATTTACTTCTATCTTTTCACGGATATTTCTGACGTGCACCATAATCGTATCGGTGTTGATCGCACGTTCATTCCATACCCGCTCATAGATCTCCTCCGCAGAAAACACCCGTCCCGGATTCTTCATCAGAAGCAGCAGGATCTTGTACTCGATCGGAGTCATCTTTACCGGTTCGCCGTCAACGGTCACTTCTACATTATCCTCATTGATCTCCAGTCCGCCGATCGTATGGATTCTGGAATTTTCTTCTTTATCTCCCAGCCTTTCCATAAAACGGCGGTATCTGCGAAGCTGTGAGTTGACTCTGGCGAGCAGTTCCATCGGGGTAAATGGTTTCGTTACGTAATCATCGGCTCCCATATTCAGTCCCATGATCTTATCCACTTCTTCTGATTTTGCGGAAAGAAAGATCACCGGGAAATCATATTTTTCCCTGAGCTTTACCACCATAGAGATTCCGTCCATCCTCGGCATCATGATGTCCACAATTGCCAGATGGATGTCTTCTTTTTCAATGACTTCCAGTCCTTCTACACCGTCAGCTGCCTGGAATACTTCATACCCCTGACTTTTCAGATATATCTCTACACCTTCTCTGATCTCCTTGTCGTCTTCTACAACCAGTACATGATTCATCTCCATCTTATTTTTCATCCTTTTTCCTAATTCCAGCTGTTTCCTCTGTTGTTATTATATTACCCGGCATTTCTTAAGGGGGACTTCAGAAAATTCTAAAGAAAAACGAAAGACACTTCCTTTTTTACACTGTCTCGTTCAGATAAACCCTTGACAATGGTATGATCTTACCAAGTTCTTCTTTCATACGTTCCGACATGACTGCATCACCATCCGCACAGATTTCTTCTGCAGTCTTTACACCGAATACAAGGCTTGCAAGTGCTCCCACTGTGATCGTTCCTTCACTGTTCTCCGGCTTTCCATCCATCAGCATCACACCCGAGAATTCTGTTCCCGTGATCATCACACAACGATTGTTCTCTTCGATAATTGGATCCGTTACAGTAAAGCATGTACCCATAAATGATTGCAGGCGCAATGACATCAGCATTCTTCTGACATCTACGATACGGATCATGATCTTTGGTTTGCCGCCGTCTACCTCTTCCGCTTCTGCCGCGATCTTGATATCTGTAATTTTACCGTCTTTTTTGTAAATCTTTAATATTCCGCCATCACTTGCATATTCCTTGATCAGGCGTTCATAATACGCTGTGCTTCGTTTTGCATAAACCTGATATGACTGTGTCAGTTGTGCTTCCATATAAGCCGCCATCTCTTCTGCATCCGCATTCACTGCATCCGTTATGACCACGCCTTCTTCTGTTTCCTCCTCCGGATCATAATATGACCGGTTCTGTTCACATACCGTTCGGAAATCAAAGGGCAGATAAATGCTCTCTGATGCAGGCATCAGGAATGTAAACGTCTCTCCGTCTGCGTACATATCATTCAATGCCTGTTTCAACAATCCTGCCATATATCCACGTTTCCTGTAAGATTCTCTCGTTGCAACGGCGACGATATAATTCACATCTTTTTTACTGCCATTCACCGCGAGTTCATATGAATTCAGATGCAGCATAGCCTGTATTTCTCCGTCCTCTTCTACTGCATAAATCTGATTGTCTTTTAGTTTTTCTTCATAATAATAATCAACAAAACTTTTGCTGTCTTCTGAAAACACTTCTTCATACAGCTTTTTCGTGTTCTGTTTTTCTTCTGTTTCCAGCTTTCTTATCTTCATTTTGTTTTTCCCTTTTTCTCTTATTTTTCTATCTGCTTCTGTGCATTTGCTGTCTATCCGCCTGCTTTTATCATTTTTGCGTTATCTAACTTTCCTGCACTTTCATACATCCGCCACAGCCGGCACATCCACCTTCTGAAGGTCCGACTCTGTAACTGTAATTAGCGATCGTATCCAGACTTGCAATTGCCTGTGAAGAAATTCCTTCTCCCGTTCCAGTAAAACCAAGTCCTTCTTCTGTCGTTGCCTTGATATTCACCTGATCCACCTCGATATGCAGTGCCTCTGCCACATTTTTCCGCATCTGTTCAATGTGCGGCGCCATCTTCGGCCGCTGCGCAATGATCGTTGCATCGATATTGCCGATCACATATAATTTCTCGTCGATCATTCTTCCCACTTCTTCCAAAAGCCTGATACTGGACGCACCTTTGTACGCCGGATCTGTATCCGGAAAATGCTTTCCTATATCACCAAGCGCTGCAGCCCCCAAAAGCGCATCCATGATTGCATGTAATAATACATCTGCATCCGAATGACCAAGAAGTCCTTTCTCGTAAGGGATCTTCACCCCACCAAGGATCAGATCTCTTCCTTCTACTAACTTGTGTACATCATATCCCATACCTACGCGCATATATTCTCCTCCTTATTTTTGTTTATCTTTTTGTTAATCTTTTATCTCACTGGTTTGTCATTTTCTGGCGTAGCGCTTTCTTCTGTTTCTTCCACCGGTTCTTCTGATTCATTTTCTTCTGTTGCTTTTACTTCTTCCGTCTCATTCTCAGATTCATTCATACGGCCCCTAATGCTGTCGTCCCGGTATTCCTTTTTCACCATCTTGATTCCGGATCCTACCAGCCAGTAAAGACCAATCAATGCGAATATTACGCCTGCCGCTATATAAAGTATATAATTCTCCGGTTTATCCGCAAGTGAACTGTTGATCAGCTTTTCTCCTAAATATATTACATATGCACCCGCAACAATGCGAATGAATAAACTACTCTTTGGTACCATCTTCGTTAACCTCCTGTTCTTACCATATCTGTAGAATCCGCCAAAGCATCCGCAATGAACTGGCAGTGACAGTTCCTGCAGGCAGCAGTTTCTTTCGAACGCATGGCGATGTAAAATATTATAAACGATTTTACTTTTCTTGTATACTTTGTTAGGTAAATTGGGCATAAAAAAAGAACCGGATTCTTTTCCGACTCTCTTGCTGTGTATACCAATATACTTAGAACCTGCCACCTCCGAAAGCTGTCACTGGCAACTTTTACAGATGTATGGCAATAAAAAATAGCGGGAACTGGATTTGAACCAGCGACACCACGGGTATGAACCGTGTGCTCTAGCCAACTGAGCTATCCCGCCATAATGAGTAGCGGGAACTGGATTTGAACCAGCGACACCACGGGTATGAACCGTGTGCTCTAGCCAACTGAGCTATCCCGCCACAATCAATTTAGAAAATGTATGGGACCAATAGGGCTCGAACCTATGACCCTCTGCTTGTAAGGCAGATGCTCTCCCAGCTGAGCTATGATCCCATATATTTTGTCGTCTCTCTCGAACCGACTTCGTTAGTATAGCATTGGTTTCGTGGAAAGTCAACACCTTTTTTCAAATTTTTTAAATAATTTCTACAATTGATATTTAATTTATTAACTGGGTTGACCTCTCGGTCCTTGAAGGACGCAGTATAAGGCACTTAATTCTTCAGGCATCCGATACCCACGGAATAAAAGTCGGGTATCCTTTCCAGTGAATGTGGAGAAGGTGTTGGTAATACTTAAAGGGGCAAAATTCTGCGTTAGGTATTCAAAATTTGACTGTTTGAGGCGTATGCCGAGTTTCAAATTTTGAATGCCTGCTTTTAGCAGAATTTTGCCCCTTTAGTATTACCCGCCGACGGAACCTGAACAGGAAAGGATTCCTAACTTTTATTCCGGTCCGAGTAGCCGTCGCCTGATAAATTAAATACCAATTCTATACGATTCCCTGAGCTGTCATAGCATCTACAACTTTTTCAAATCCTGCAATGTTAGCTCCGGCAACATAGTTACCTTCCATTCCGTAACGTTTTGCAGCATCGTCCATGTTGTGGCAGATGTTTACCATGATGTTCTTCAGTTTTGCATCTACTTCTTCGAATGTCCAGCTAAGTCTCTCGCTGTTCTGTGACATCTCAAGTGCAGATGTAGCAACACCACCAGCGTTTGCAGCTTTACCAGGTGCAAAGATCACACCATTCTCCTGCAGATACTGTGTTGCTTCTAATGTAGTAGGCATGTTAGCACCTTCGCATACAGCTACGCATCCGTTAGCAACTAACTGTTTTGCATCTTCAAGGTGAAGTTCATTCTGTGTAGCACATGGAAGAGCAAGGTCAACCTTAACAGACCATACACCGCGTCCTTCATGATATTCTGAATTAGGACGGTAGTTCTTGTACTCTGTCAGTCTTGCACGTTTTACTTCTTTGATTTCTTTTAATGCTGCAACGTCGATTCCGTCCGGATCATATACCCATCCTGTAGAATCACTTGCTGTTACAACTTTAGCTCCAAGCTGCTGAGCTTTCTGGATTGCATAGATTGCAACGTTACCAGCTCCGGAAACTGCAACTGTCATTCCCTTGATGTCTTTTCCGTTGATCTTTAATAATTCTTCTGTTAAGTAGAGAAGTCCATATCCTGTAGCTTCTGTTCTTGCTAAAGATCCGCCGTAGCTTAATCCTTTTCCTGTCAGAACACCTTCATACAGGCCTCTGATTCTCTTGTACTGACCGAACATGTAACCAATCTCTCTTGCACCTGTTCCGATGTCTCCTGCAGGAACATCTGTGTCAGCTCCGATATATTTGCAAAGTTCTGTCATAAAGCTCTGGCAGAATGCCATTACTTCTCTGTCTGATTTTCCCTTAGGATCGAAGTCAGAACCACCTTTACCTCCGCCGATTGGAAGTCCTGTCAGTGAGTTCTTGAAGATCTGCTCAAATCCAAGGAATTTGATGATACCAAGGTTTACAGATGGGTGCAGACGTAATCCTCCTTTGTATGGTCCGATTGCGCTGTTAAACTGTACACGGTATCCTGTATTAACCTGAACCTGTCCTTTATCGTCTACCCATGGAACACGGAATTTGATCTGTCTTTCAGGTTCAACAAGTCTTTCAAGAAGAGCGTCTTTTCTGAATTTCTCCTCGTTAGCCTCTACAACAACTCTTAATGACTCTAATACCTCTTTTACTGCCTGGTGGAATTCTGGCTCTGCAGGATTCTTAGCTACTACTTTCTCCAGTACTTCATCAACATATGACATAGCTTTCTACCTCCTAAAATAATATACGTATCCTTTTCAAAAGCGTCCCTGTCCAACAATTTGTCCAAATACTGCGATCCAGCCGCCGGCTGTTTTTTCTACACGCTTTGGAATAAAAAAAGCAGATGACTTACGCCATCTGTTTTTCCCTGACGCCTTTGTCCTTTACTATTGTAAAGCAAACAAGTGTATCTGGCAAGATATTTTTTACAGTTTTTATTATTTTTTGCAACTTTTTACAAAACCCTTGCAGATTTCGCAAGGGTTTTGTGCTTTTTCTCATGTTATATTCATTTTTATGAAACAGATTGCGCTCTAAATTGCATTTATTGTAATACAAGGATGCCAATTTTCATCTCATTACCGAAAGTCTCAGACACCTGAACATTCATTATTTGAAGTATTTTACTCCTGATTCGAAGATCTTCATATCCTGTTCTCCGTAAATGTTCATTGCCACACTTCTGTTTCTTCTTTCTGAATGCGCCATCTTACCAAGTACACGTCCGTCCGGGCTTGTAATACCTTCGATCGCACAGTAAGAACCGTTGACATTCCATTCTTCGTTCATTGTGATATTTCCTTCCGGATCACAGTACTGTGTTGCAACCTGGCCATTTGCGAATAACTTGTCCAGCCATTCTTTATTTGCAACAAATCTTCCTTCACCATGAGATGCAGGGTTGGTGTATACTCCGCCAAGTTCTGCTTCTCTGAGCCATGGAGATTTGTTCGTTACTACTTTTGTATAGACCATCTTGGAGATATGGCGGCCGATCGTGTTGTATGTAAGTGTCGGTGAATCCGGCTGCTGTCCTGTAATCTCTCCGCTTGGTACCAGACCAAGCTTGATCAGAGCCTGGAATCCGTTACAGATACCAAGTGCCAGTCCGTCACGCTCATTCAATAATTTTTCTACCGCTTCTTTCATCTTCGCATTCTTAAATGCTGTTGCGAAGAATTTTGCTGATCCGTCCGGTTCGTCACCTGCACTGAATCCACCTGGGAACATGATGATCTGTGACTGTTCGATCGCTTTTTCAAATACTTCTACAGAATCAACGATATCAGATGCACTCATATTTCTGAATACTTTTGTGATTACCTTTGCTCCTGCTCTTTCGAATGCTTTCGCACTGTCATATTCACAGTTTGTTCCAGGCATTACCGGGATAAATACGGTCGGCTGAGCGATCTTGTGGTCACAAATATAAATATCAGATGTATCATATAATCCTGTCTCCACCTTCGCATCCTGTCCTTCCGCTCCGGAATTGGTCGGGAATACTTTTTCCAGTGTTTCTTCCCATGCAGATACTGCTTCGTCTAACGCAATCTTCACATCGTTATATTCAATAGCTGCGCTGTCTGTTACTTCACCAATTACAGTATAAGTAATTCCAAGTTCAGATACCTTATCAGCCGGTACTTCTGCGATGATATCTCCGAATGCCGGTGCAAATAAGTCTCTTGCGTCTACATCGTGCTCGATCTTCACACCCATGCCGTTACCGAATGCCATCTTGCTGACTGCTGCCGCAATACCATGTCTGTCCAGTGCATAAGCTGCTACGATCTTACCGCTGTGGATATCTTCTGTAAATTTACCGTACTGCTCCATAACTTTCTCGTATACAGGAGTGTCGTAATTATCTGTCTCAATACGAAGCCATACCAGTTTATCTCCGGCTTTCTTAAGTTCCGGTGTGATAATGTCTTTCTCTTTTGCAATGTCCACTGCGAAAGATACCAGTGTCGGTGGTACATCGATGTCTTCGAATGTTCCTGACATACTGTCCTTTCCACCAATGGATGGAAGTCCGTATCCAAGCTGTGCACTGTAAGCTCCGAGAAGAGCTGCGAACGGCTGACTCCATCTGTGTGGATCTTCTGTCATACGACGGAAATATTCCTGGAATGTGAAACGGATCTTGCTGTAATCGCCACCTGCTGCAACAATCTTTGCGATAGACTCTGTCACTGCATAGATTGCTCCGTGATATGGGCTCCATGTTGACAGATATGGATCAAATCCGTAACTCATCATACTTACGGTATCGCAGTCTCCTGTTAATACCGGAAGCTTGGCAACCATTGCCTGCGTCTCTGTCTTCTGATATTTTCCACCGTGCGGCATGAATACAGAAGCTGCTCCGATGGATCCGTCGAACATTTCTACCAGACCTTTCTGTGAGCATACATTCAGGTCTTTTAACATACCAAGCCATTTTTCTCTTACGTCTTTTACTTCTTCTCTTACGAGGATGCTGTCTTTTCTGTTCGGGATATCAACCGCTACAGTTGTCTCCTGGTGTGCTCCGTTGGTATCAAGGAATGCACGTGAAAGATTTACGATCTCTTTTCCTCTCCATGAAAGGACCAGTCTTGGATCTTCTGTTACGACAGCCACCTTTGTTGCTTCCAGGTTCTCTTCGGATGCATATTTCATAAATTCATCTACATCTTTTGGATCTACAACAACTGCCATACGTTCCTGTGATTCAGAGATTGCGATCTCTGTTCCGTCAAGGCCGGCATATTTCTTAGGTACTTTATCAAGGTCGATCTGAAGTCCGTCTGCAAGTTCTCCGATAGCAACAGATACTCCGCCTGCTCCGAAGTCGTTACATTTTTTGATCAGCTTGCTGACTTCTTCTCTTCTGAATAATCTCTGGATCTTTCTTTCTGTAGGTGCATTACCTTTCTGTACTTCTGCTCCACAGGTCTCGATAGACTCTTCTGTATGTACTTTGGAAGATCCGGTTGCTCCACCGCATCCGTCACGTCCGGTACGTCCGCCGAGAAGGATAATGATATCTCCCGGATCTGAAGTTTCTCTGATGACTGCACGTCTTGGTGCTGCCCCGAGTACTGCTCCGATCTCCATACGTTTTGCAACATAATTCGGATGATAGATCTCTTTTACTGCTCCAGTTGCCAGTCCGATCTGGTTACCATAAGAGCTGTATCCGTGTGCTGCTTCTCTAACCAGTTTCTTCTGTGGAAGCTTTCCTTTTAATGTATCTTTTACAGATACGGTTGGATCAGCGGCTCCTGTAACACGCATTGCCTGGTATACATATGTACGTCCTGACAGTGGGTCACGGATGGCTCCTCCGAGGCAGGTAGCAGCTCCACCGAATGGCTCGATCTCTGTCGGATGGTTATGTGTCTCGTTCTTGAAGTTCACAAGCCACTCTTCTTCCACACCGTCTACTTCGATCGGCACAACGATACTGCATGCATTGATCTCATCGGATTCTTCCTGATCCTGTAATTTTCCTTCACGTTTTAATTTTCTCATTGCCATCAGTGCAAGATCCATCAGGCAGACAAATTTGTCTTCTCTTCCTTTGAAGATCTCGCTGTGATCAGCGATGTACTGTTTGTAAGTCTCTTCCATCGGCTCTCTGTAATCGCCGTCGCCGAATGAAACGTCTGTAAGTTCTGTCGAGAATGTTGTATGACGGCAGTGATCTGACCAGTATGTATCCAGAACGCGGATCTCTGTCATGGAAGGATCTCTGTCTTCTTCTGATTTAAAATAATTCTGGATATGCTGGAAGTCCTTGAATGTCATGGCAAGTCCGAGAGAATCATATAATTCTTTTAACTTATTTTCTTCCATATCTTTGAATCCGTCAAAGATTTTTACATCTGCCGGCTCATCAAATACGGTAACTAATGTCTCCGGCTTTTCGCCCTGTGCTTCTCTGGAATCTACAGGGTTGATGCAGTGTTCTTTGATTGCTTCAAATTCTTCATCTGATAAGCTGCCTTCTCCTCCATGGATCACATAAGTTGTCGCGGTACGGATGACCGGCTGCTCGTCTTCTTTGATAAACTGAATACACTGAACAGCGGAATCCGCTCTCTGGTCAAACTGTCCCGGAAGAAATTCTACAGAAAAGATTCTGCTTCCTTCTTCTGCCGGAAATTCTTCTTTATATAATGTATCTACAGGTGGTTCAGAAAAGATGCCATTACATGCTTTCTCAAATGTCTCATCGGATACATTTTCCACATCGTAGCGAATCAGTACACGAACACTGTCCACGTCTTTGATTCCAAGATAGCTGCGGATCTCAGTCTTAAGCTCCTTGGCCTGTACATCAAATCCTGATTTTTTCTCCACGTACACTCTTTTTACATTGCTCATAAGTAATCCTCCATAAATGAATTTTTACACATTTTCTATTGTTAGTATAACACAACATTCATTATTTAATACAATTAATATATCTAAACACTTTTATAATCTGTACTTATTAATCCTTTATCATTTTCATTCCCGTCAATCCTTTTTTACAGATTTACGATTCCTCTGGCTTTTTATAATATTTTTTAATAACGAACAATACGATCCATATCACTACCAGCACTGCTCCAAATACCTCACTGATACGGATTACCATATCAGAAAAGAATCCTTCCGGCAGCATCCGGATCATATAATCAGTCTCCGGATTGAATATCCATAGATTATTGGTAAAAAACAGTTTATGAAAAATCGTAAAACACGTCGTAAAATCTATACTGAAAGCAATGCCAAGCAGTACACCTATGACTAGCCATACACCAAGTGCGATCGAATATGCCCTGCAAAAAAGTCTCTTCCAGTCTTTTTCCCGCTTTTTAAACATCGTCAGTATGGCTGCAGCTACAATCAGGCAAACTCCCCCGACCTTAATACCTCCCAGGAATAGATTCCTGACATCTCGCATATGCAGCCGGTCTCTTTCATTGAAGAAATCCTGCTCTTTTCCTTCCACCGTTGTTACAACTGACAGCTTCTCTTCTTTTCCGATCAGATAGTTCATCATATGTTCTGTCACGTACATGACATGGTCGATGTTCATATCCAGATCTTCTGTCACTTCATATTTCTGGTATTCTTTTTTGTAAAATCCATAATGACTGTCTCCATATACTGCCGCCCAGATACTGAATGCAAGTGCTGCGATCACTGCACACATCATGGCCACAACCGATATGAGCGTTGTTAATTTCTTCAAGTTTTTTTCCTCCTGTTCTTCATTATTATAACACTTCTATTGTAAATACGGTTGTAATTTTCTTTCATTTCACTTATAATACAGTTAAGATTCATTAGGAGGACTTATCATGGATATTAACTATGAGTTATATAAAGTATTTTACTATGTAGCTTCCACCTTAAGCTTTTCGGAGGCTTCCAAGCAGTTGTTTATCTCGCAGTCGGCTGTCAGCCAGTCGATCAAGGCATTGGAGAAAAAGCTGGATCAAACCTTATTCATCCGAAGTACCAAGAAAGTACGTCTTACTACCGAAGGAGAGATTCTTCTGCGCCATATCGAACCGGCGATCAGCCTGATCAAGCGTGGGGAAAGCCAGCTTCTCGATGTCGGCGTACGCGGAGGACAGCTTCACATCGGAGCCAGTGATACGATCTGCCGTTATTTCCTGGTGCCTTATCTGGAACGCTTCCACCGGGAATTTCCGGGAGCGCATATCAAGGTTACGAATGCGACATCGATCCGCTGCGTAGAACTCCTGGAGACCGGGCAGGTGGATCTGATCGTTGTCAATTCACCGAATTCCTATCTCGGAAATGTTCCGAATGTGAAAAAGATCAAAGATTTCCAGGATGTGTTCATTGCCAATGAAGCATTTAAAGAATTAAAAGGAAAGAAGGTTTCTTTCAAAGAACTTCTGGACTACCCGATCCTTATGCTGGACAGAAAGAGTACAACCAGCGAATATCTGCACAACCTGTTCCTTCAGAATCAGCTGGATCTGGTTCCGGAGATCGAACTCAGCAGTAATGACCTTCTGATCGACCTTGCCCGCATCGGACTTGGAATCGCATTTATTCCGGATTTCTGTCTTTCCCAGACAGCCGATTCGGATTCTCTGTTCATTGTTGAGACGAAGGAATCGCTTCCGGAACGCGAACTTGTCATTGCGCATAACGAGAAGGTTCCGGTATCCAAAGCCGCACAGGAGTTTTTATCTTATTTTTAATATGTTTACAAACTCTTTTTCCTGCCAAAGTATCCCTGGAGAACTACCGGTGGCAGCTACTTTTATTTACTTTCGCATAAAATACCATGTGGCATATGTCCCTCATGGTATTTTTTCCTATCATATTGTTCTATAATATATTTTTCTATAAATAATATTTTTCTGATTCTGCTTACCTCTTATCCATCTGTTCTTCCTTCCAGAACCCTGCTATCTTTTCTTCGATATTTTCACTGTTACAGATCTGGAAATCATTCCACTCCCTCGGAAACACCTCCTGGCACCGCCGGTCCATAAAACGTTCATCCAAAAGTGCAATCACCCCTCTGTCCTGATCAGTCCGGATGACTCGTCCTGCCGACTGTAGCACCTTATTCATGCCCGGATACAAATAAGCATAATCGAATCCATTCAGATTCTTCCGGTCAAAATAATACTTTAAAAGTTCCCGTTCCAGACACACCTGCGGAAGTCCTGTCCCGATGATCATTGCCCCGATCAGTTTATCTTCCGTCAGATCAATTCCTTCTGAAAAAATACCACCCATCACACAGAAGCCGATCAGGCTGTGTGCTCTTTCCTGTTCGAATTTTTTCAGGAATTCTTCCCGTTCCTGCTCCGTCATATATTGGGACTGTACTGCAACTTCAATCTGTTCCTGCGGCAGTTCCATGAATGCTTCCCACACTTCTTCCAGAAATCGGTAAGACGGGAAAAAGGCAAGATAATTTCCTGTTCTTCCTTTTATCACACGCATCATATATTCTGCATACTTACGGTACATCTCCGGTCCGCGTCTGGTATACTTCGTGCTGACATCATTTCCCAGAAGCAGTAATCTTTTGCTTTGTTCAAATGGAGATTCTGCATAGATCGCATAATCATCCTTTGCCGCAGATAACAGTTTCTTATAATAATTGATTGGAAGAAATGTTGCCGAAAATAATATCGTACTATTTCCTTTTCCCATATATTCCTGCAGGCATCCCGCCGGATTGACACAGAACAGATGCAGGTAAAACTTTCCTTCTTCACTTAGTTCTGAATAAATCAGATAATTTTCATCCAGCCGGTCATGAATATATATGAAATTACGGATACCAAAGTAAAACTCCAGTACCCCTTTCCGTATTACTTCATCTTTACAGTCTTCTATAAACTCTTCCAGCTTTGTCATCAAAGACAATAGCTTAATATACACATGTGACACACTATTCAGTATCTGGCAGCCGTCACATTCTCTTTTTAACTCCAGAAGCTGCTTATTGCAGCTCTCCAACGCCGAGACAAGTTTCGGTTCTCCGTATTTTACCAGCTTTTTGATTTTCAGAAAATCTTCCTTGCAAATACTGGTGCTGTACATGGTCCTCCCACGTTCGACCAGATTGTGTGCCTCATCGATCAGAAACAGATATTCTCCTTTGACGCCGTCTCCGAAAAAGCGTTTCAGATGTGCATTCGGATCAAAGACGTAATTATAATCACATATAACCGCATCTACCCACTGCGATACATCCAGTGCCATTTCAAACGGACACACATTCCATTTCCTTGCCTGTTCTTCCAGCACTTCCCGGCTCATTTCATCTGTCGATGTGAGCAGTTCATAAACAGCAGCATTTACACGGTCAAAATGTCCTTTGGCATATGGACATGCATCCGGATTACAGATAGTTTCCTCACAGAAACAGATTTTTTCTTTTGCCGTCAATGTGATGACTTTCATCTTCAGATCCTGCTTCCTCAGGATCTCGAATGCCTGACTTGCCACCGTTCTGGTGATCGTCTTCGCCGTCAGATAAAAGATCTTTTCTCCCAGTTCTTCCCCGACTGCTTTCACCGCCGGAAATACGGCCGCCATTGTCTTGCCGACTCCGGTCGGTGCCTGGATAAATAATTTCTTTTTTCTCAAAATTGTCCTGTATACCGACGCAACCAGTTTCTTCTGTCCGTCTCTATATTCGAATGGGAATTCCACTGTTTTGATTGAAGCATTTCTCTTTGCTCTCCATTCCATCTGGTATCTTGCCCATTTTTCATATTCTGATACAAGTTCTTCGAACCATTTCTTAAGTTCTGCCCGGGTATATACCTCCTGGAATCTCCGGATTTCTTCGGTATCTAAATTACAATACGTCATCTGTACTCCGATTTCTTCCAGATTTTTCTGTTCTGCATAGATATAGGCATAGCATTTTGCCTGAGCCAGATGTAAAAGCTGCGGTTCTTTCAGACGTTTCAAATCCTTAAATACTCCTTTGATCTCGTCGATCACCACACGCTTCGGAAGTTCTATGATCCCGTCCGCTCTTCCTTCTACACTCAGGATAAATCCATCGCACGCTATCTGATACTTTAACGGGACCTCTGCACGGTACTCTGCCCCCTGCTGTCTCTGGATTTTCCGGTGTATCCGGCTGCCCTGCTGCATAGCCTCCTTATCTGCCCCGCCGGTCCGGTTGTCAATGTCTCCATGTCTCAATATAAATTCCACCAGATTCCGCACTGAAATGCGGATACATGGTTGTTCCAGATTCATGATCTGCTCTCCCCCAATCGTTCTTCATACATCGGTCGAACCGCTCCCGTCATCCCTGCGATCACATCGATCACCGTCATGATATCTCCGCTCCGATTCTTCTGATAAGCATGGTAGCTTCCCTGAATGCAAAAACTCAACATCACGTTCATCGCCGTATCTTCTTCAAACTCCGGATATTTTTCAAAAATCATCTGCTTGATACTCCGCTCAATACTGTCCGCGAAATGATTTGCCTGACTGCCGGAAAATAATATTGCCGTCAGAGAATTCTGAGATATATAGGCCATCAGAAGTTCCCTTGCGAATTCTGCCGGATGCTCCAGAAGATATTCCGGATGCTGAATACTGTTCGCAATCGACTGTACCACTTCTTCTTCCATCGCATCTGACAGATCGTAGATATCTTTATAATGTGCATAAAAGGTAGACTTATTGATCCTTGCACTTTCACATAATTCTTTTACTGTTATCTTTTCCAGAGGTTTTCTGGAACGCAGTTCGATAAATGCATTCTTGATTCCCCGCTCTGTTTTCTCAATCCTAAGATCCATTTCATTTTCTCACTTTCCCGACACTTTTTCCCATTCGTCGGTTATCCACCCATTCGTCGGTTTTGTCGGTGGATACCTTCCCGCATTTCTCTTATAATATGATTATAGATCAAAAAAGCAACTACTGTCCATTATCTTTTCGGCAGTTAATTATTTACGTTACATTTTTACGGAGGTTAATATGGATTTTTACGGATTTTACACAGGAAAAATATTCGACGCCTATGAATTTCTCGGCGCACACCCGGACAAAGACGGAACCACATTCCGTACCTTTGCACCTGCTGCATCACGCATTACAGTCATTGGGGAATTTAACGACTGGCAGGAATGGGAACTTAATAAAACTTATGACGGAAATTTCTGGGAATGTTATGCCAAAGGTGCAAAGCCTGGCATGATGTACAAATACCGCATCTACAGACAGGACGGAAACTGCGTAGAGCACTGCGATCCTTACGGCTTCGGCATGGAACTCCGTCCGAACTTCGCGTCTATCATCCGCGACCTGTCCCATTACAAATTCAAAGACAGCAAATGGATGCAGAAGCGTTCAGTATGCAAGGACAAACCACTCAATATCTACGAACTGCATTTCGGCTCATTTAAGAAGCCTTCTGAAAAGGCAGACGACTGGTACACTTATGTAGAAATGATCGACATCCTGATCCCTTATCTTAAGGAAAATGATTATAACTATATCGAGATCATGCCGCTCAGCGAACACCCGTGTGACGAATCCTGGGGATATCAGAATACTGGATTCTTCAGCCCGACATCACGCTATGGAACTGCCGAAGAACTGATGAAATTCATTGATGCCTGCCACAAGAACGACATCGGTGTGATCATGGATTTCGTGCCGGTACATTTTGCCGTTGATCACTATGCACTGGCCGATTATGACGGAACTTCACTTTATGAATATCCACATCAGGATGTTGGTGTCAGCGAATGGGGAAGCTGCAACTTCATGCATTCCAGAGGCGAGGTTCGAAGCTTCCTGCAGTCTGCTGCGAACTACTGGTTAAGCGTATATCATGTGGACGGAATCCGTATGGATGCAATCAGCCGTATCATTTACTGGCAGGGTGAACCGGCAAGAGGTGTCAACAATAATGCAGTAGACTTTATTCGTGAAATGAACCGCGGATTAAAAACACTGCACCCGACAGTTATGCTCTCTGCCGAGGATTCTACTTCTTTCGAAGGCGTAACAAAACCTGCTGATCAAGGCGGACTTGGATTCGATTACAAATGGGATATGGGCTGGATGAACGATACACTTGACTACTTCCGCACCGCACCGGAATACAGAAGCCGCGATTATCACAAGCTTACGTTCTCCATGATGTACTATTATAACGATGTTTTCCTTCTTCCGCTTTCACATGACGAGGTGGTTCACGGAAAGGCAACCATCGCCCAGAAAATGCATGGAGAATACGAAGAGAAATTCCCACAGGCACGTGCCTTCTATATGTACATGTATGCACATCCTGGAAAGAAATTAAACTTCATGGGGAATGAGATCGGACAACTCCGTGAATGGGATGAAAAACGTGAACAGGACTGGGATATCCTGAAGTATCCAATTCACGATGCATTCCATCACTTCATGCAGAAACTGAATCATCTGTATATGACAACTCCGGCTCTTTCCGCAAAAGACTATGAAAACGCCGGTTTCCATTGGCTGGACTGTCATCAGGAAGAACGCTGTATCTATGCTTTTGAAAGAACGGATGGCAAAGAACGTATTGCCGCTGTCTTTAATTTCTCGGATGAGGATCAGAAAGGCTATGAACTTCCGGTGGAAGATGCGAAAGAACTGGAAGTGATTCTGGCTAGTGATGATGTAACATTTGGAGGAAGTAAGAAGTATACGAAGAAGAAAGTGAAGGTTACGGATGGGAAAGCTGTGCTGGATCTTTCGGCGTATTCAGCAGTGTATTTTGGGATTTAATTTATTAACGGGAAAGCGGCCTCTCAATCCTTGAAGGAAACAATAGATAAGGATTATTGTTTCCTTCAAGTCGTGACTGGCAGCGGATGGTTAATAAATTAAATACCAAATTTCTGGATTTCCTTATTCACCCGGTTTCTCAACATAATCAAATACATATCCGACTTCGGATACCGCTTAAATAACATTTTAATTCTCCCATAAATGGGATTGTGATCACTCGATCCACCATTTTCCCTTCTCCTGCCGACGTAATCCGTTCCGCCGGTGTCATCTGGTCTTATCTGTTTTTTTCTAATCTCATGTTTCCTCCCGGATAAAATTTCTGTCAAATTTTTCTGTCTTTTATTATACCTGCTTCACAGTCTTGTTCAATATCGTCTATACTATTTTTTCTCATTAATTTTATTTATATTTTGCATTATTTATAAGTATTTTCAATCAGATATTTCTAGCTTTCTCTGACATTTCCTTTCATTTAGGATATAATAATATTATCATAATGCTAAGAATCTGCCATTGACATTTTCTTAATGCATACTACAATAAAAGGAGTGTACTTATTATGCACAAAGATGATCAAATGACACCAAAGGAGCGTGCTTTCGCCCTCTTCGCCGGAAAACCTGTAGACCGTATGCCTATCAAGCTTTTTTCTCCGTACATCGGAATGAACTTTGGAGCATCTTACCAGGATGCTTTTGTAGAGGCGAAATCCCGTGCCCACTGGCTCATTGAAAGTTACAAACGTTTTGGTCAGGATGGCTTAAGCGTTAATTACCGTATCGATGGTATTCCGGTTGCGTTCGGTGCCGCATCTACTTATGATGCATTCGGAATTCCGATCATCAAGGAATCTGTTCTGGAAAATATCGGTAATGTTGACCAGTTAGATCTTGAAAAACTTCGTTTTGAAAATGACCATAATGCCCAGGTTGCTTTTGACGCCGTCCGCTATATCCAGGATGAATTGAATGATGAGATTTTCACCGGAGTAGGACTGATGGGACCATTTACGACCGCTGCCAACCTTGCCGGCACAGAAAAAATCTTAAGAGCTATGCGCAAAGACAAAGAGAATCTTCATAAGCTACTTGACTTTGCTGCTGACGCAACGATTGAAGTCGGACGCAAGTTCGTAGAAAATAAAATCGGTATCGGTCTTGCCGAACCGACTGCTTCTTTGTTATCACCAAAACAGTTCCGTGAATTTGTCATTCCATACTATGTAAAAGTTATGGATAAATGGAAAGAATGGGGCAGCCATGGTTCCGGCTTCCACATCTGCGGTGACACTACCAAACTCTTAGAAACCTTCCCTGAAATGGGTATCCGTGGCATCAGTATCGACAGTTCTGTTGATATCGCTTACGCAAAAGAAACAGTCGGCGATAAGCTTTCTATTATGGGAAATGTATCCCCTATGGAAATCTTAAACGGTACTCCTGAAAGTATCGAACAGGCTGTTATCGACTGCTTCCGCAAATGCTGGGACAACCCTCGCGGATTCACGATTGCACCTGGATGTGATATTCCGGTTACCACTTCTCTTGAAAATATCGATGCTTATATGCGTGCAGCAAGAAAATGCGCAAAATATCCGGTTCAGCCATCAAACTGGGAATAAAGGCTAATAAAGCTTGTGAGTAAAGACTTTTTTTTACTCACAAGCTTTTTATACGATATGATATGCCAAAATCACCCATAATATATTCTATAAATCACTCTTATAGTATGTGGACTTCCTTCATAATTCCATTCTTCATCCTATAATCCAGATTTTTTATGCACATCTGTCCTGCAAAACGTATTTTCCCTTTCATCCGAATGCATGCTTCCGCATAACTTAATGAATCTTCTTCCTGACTTCTATCATCATGAATCTGGCAATCAATTAATTTCGCTTTCCCCGTTCCAAGAAGTGCGAATGTCGTCTTCGGACAGAGCAGAATCATTGTATGCTCATCTGCCAGTTTTCCCGCCTGTTTTACAAAATCATAAGTAAAAAGATCCACCATCTGTTCGGCCATTTTCGGTCCCAGAATGTTGACACCACCGGAAGAATCCGCATAACTGATAAAGTCTGCCCCTTGTTCTTTCGCTAGTTTCATATAAGCAAGTATCTCTTTTCCTAACTTCGCAAATATCCGTTCCATAAATTCCGGTTTTTTCCGCATTCCTTTGAATACATACTTAGGATCGATCAGAACATTCAATATCGTCAGAGGTCCTGAGACTTCAAATACAATGTGTTCTCCTTTTTCATGCAATATACGGCAGGCTTTTAAAACCTCCTGTATTCTCCCTTTTCCGAAATCAATTGCCGGAAGTTCTAATATTTCTTCTATATCCGTACACAGATATTCTTTCGCTCTCGGTCCGGTCTTCTCATTTCCATAATTAATGATCCCGCCCATCGCCTCTGCTTCAACGGTATGGCAAAACGGAAGTTCACAGAACGGCGCCTTGTCACATTCCTTAAGTACTTGCGCCAGTTCTGCCATCGTTTCCGCATGCTTATATGCATCCGGGAACGTCAGATTTGTTCGATTTGTTACCGCTTCACGGATGCCTGCTGAATTTCCATATGTACATTTAAAATCCTGAATCATTCCGTAATCTCCGACTCATCCGGGAACATCAGGCAATCTGCAAACAGTCGCTCATATCCTTCCGTTGCTCCCAGTTCCATATATTCCATATGATGTGCCAGTTCTTCCATCTCCTGTTTCGCTTTACCGGACATCAATGCCAGATAAGCTCCTGTTTTGGAAGAGTTTCCCACATAGATCAGTTTGTCTTTCACTTCTTTCGGTAATATTCCGGTTCCGATCAGACTTTCTGCCGGAAGATGTGCTCCAAACTGACCGGCAATCATAACCTGATCCAGATCTTCCATTGTCCTTCCTGCCTTTTTCAACAGTGCATAGAATCCTGAAAGGATCGCCCCCTTTGCCAGCTGGACCTGCCGGACATCACCCTGTGTGATTCTAAGTCTTTCCGTCATCTTGAATTTACGCTTTCTGCCATCTAATTCTAACATCGGATAACGGTAATCTTCTTCACTGATATCCTTCGGCTTTATAAATGCACCATCTTTCCGGATCAGTCCGGTTCTTCTAAGTTCTTTTACTACCGCAAGGATTCCACTACCACAGACTCCTTCCGGTTCCTCTTGCCGGTATTCTTCCTGCCCGATTATCTGCAGTTTCACTCCCTGTTCTGTGATCTTTACATCTTCGATCGCACCGGCCGCCGCACGCATGCCGGAACTGATATTCATTCCTTCCAGTGCCGGACCTGCCGCACAGGAACAGCTAAGCAGCCTTCCATGATCTGAGAACACAATCTCTCCATTCGTTCCGATATCTATAAACAATACATTCTTCTGTTGCTCACGGAGTTCGCAGACATATGCCCCCGCAACAATATCCGCACCGATATAAGCAGATACCGATGGCAGACAATAAAGCCTTGCACCTTCTCCTGCCTGAATGCCGATCTCTGCTGCACGCAGATTCTTTGATTTTACGAATGCAGGAGCATACGGTGCTCTTCCGATAGATCTGGCAGATACACCAAGCAGCATATGCATCATCGTACAGTTCGCCGCCACCGTAATCTCATAAATATCATGCTTCTCAATTCTGCCCTTTCCCGGCACCTCTGGTTTTCTGCAGACTTCGTCTAACATTTCATTAATGGAATCTATAATCGCTTTCTGCAAATGTTCTTTTCCATCTTCCGGATGCTCGGTCTCATAACTAATCCTGGTCAGAACATCCAGACCAAACTCCTTCTGAGCATTGATTCTTGACGCGGTTCCCAGTTCTTTTCCTGTCATCATATCAATCAGTGAAGTTACTACCGTTGTCGTTCCGATATCAATTGCCACACCATAAAGATAATCTGTCTGATCACCGGGCTCAAGTGCCATAAGGCTTTTCTCTGACCAGATGACTGCCGTATAAGTTCCTTCTGCTAATTCCAGATGCTGTAGCAACGAAAATGGAATCTCTACATTTTCCAACTGGCTCAGAAGCTGATCTTCCATGGATGTTTGGTCTTTCAGATTCGGTTTTCTGATATGGATCAATTGCTTTTTGAGCTCTGTATGCTTCTCAAATTCCGGAACATAACCTTCCGAAAGAACTTCAGTCTTTTTCTCTTCCTTAAAGGTTTCCACTTCTAATTCTTCTTCCGGATAGACCATACAGGAAAGCCGGATTCCCCGCGCCAGTTCTTCTTCACTTAAAAAGCGCCTTTCTGTTTCTGTGACTTTACCTGCGTCACCACTTAATATTTTCACTTTACATTTTCCGCAGATTCCTTTTCCATTACACGGATTTTCTACGAATCTTCCTTCTTTTCTTAATTTTTCCAGAAGATTTTCTCTTTTCATATTTTTCATCGTCATTTCGTAATTTACTGTCTTTCTTTCAGACTTCAACTTTTTCTTCTGTTGCTTTCCGGATTCCCAATCTGATTGCCTGAATATTCGTAAGTGGTGATTTTGTTCCCAGACCACATGCCGGTGAAATAATCCCGGAACCATCTCTCCAACATTTGACTGCTAACTGTTCCACTTTCTCCGGATTCCCAAATTCCAGTGTCCATGTGCTGACATTTCCCATCAGCACATGCTTTTTCAAATGCTTCTTCGCATCGCTCATCGCTACACAGGAATCAAAACTCAGCACATCCGAATGGATCATTTCCACCTGCGCATACACATTTCTCATCTGCCCGCAGATATGTACGATCACACCCATCTTTTCTGCCTGGAGATGATCAATGATACGGTTAATGTAGTGCACCGCATATTCCTCGAATAATTTTGGTCCCAAAATCTCTCCTGTTCCACTCGGATCCGAAATTGCTATAATATCCGCCCCTGCATCAATCTGCGCTCTCGCAAAACGGATGATCTCATCTGCTACCAGTTCCATATATTTATGGGCATCTTCTTTTTTCTTACGCAGTTCTTTATAAAATATCACCGGTTCCATTACCGAGCTTGCTGTACTGACCGGTCCTGTAATATTTCCAATGATCGGCACATCCAGATTCCTCGATTTCAAAATGCGAATTGCATCCAGTACAACCTTGACTCTCCCGTAATTCATATCCATCGGCCTGATTTTCTCCCATTCTTTCACCGAATGCAAGGCATATTCTGTCACATGCGGCTCATGCACCCTGTCTCCCAATGTGACTTTTGCACCCATGGACTCTGCCTCGATCGTCATGCAGAATGGAACACCTACATTCTCAAAACAGCCATTTTCATAATTGGCCTGTGCAAGATCCGCCATCATCTCTGCATTCAGATGTGCTTCCGGCCATGTAATCCCAGATTTGTCCATCAAATCTGTCGTGATCATATTCATCATTCCGCCCGGACAGATACATGGCGGCCGGTCTGTCTTTTCATGATGTAACGCTTTTTTTAGTCTTTCTTTTTCATTCATTGATTACTTTTTTTCCTATCTGATATCTTCTATTCGAATGAATAACTTTACAACCTTAACGTGCTCACTTTCATAACATACTATGCAATATTCAGTAATTCTTTTGCAACTCTGACTGCTTCTACTGCATTAACAGAATAGCCATCCGCTCCGATATCATTTGCATATTTCTTCGATACCGGACTTCCCCCGACCATGACTTTCACATTATCCCGGATTCCTCTTTCTTTCAAAAGTTCGATGATATCTTCCATACCGCTCATTGTGGTCGTCATCAATGTGGAAATGCACACCAGTTGTGCCTTTAATGCTTCTGCCTGATTCACAAATTCTTCCGCCGGCACATCTCTTCCAAGATCATGCATCTCAAATCCTGCAGTTTCCATCATAATCTTAACCAGATTCTTTCCAATATCATGCGTATCCCCTTCTACCACTCCGATAACTGCAATCGGTTTTGCAGCCTGTTCCTCTTCATCCGGCAGATATGGTCTTAATACCTCCAGTCCGGCATACATTGCATCGGAACACAACAGAATATCTGTCACAAAATACTCTTCCTCTTCAAACAACTCACTGGCCTTATTCATACCATCTACCAGACCTTCCATGATTCCATCCAGTGCCGGATAACCTGCTTCAATATATTCTTCCGCTACATCAACAACCTCTTCATCCTCCATTTCCAGAACACATTCTGAAAGTTTATTCAATAATTCTTCCTTTGATGTCGTCATCTTCAACGTCCTCCCAATATTTTTCTTAGTCTTCTCATTATCTTTCATCCAATTCTACTTTCATTATAAATTTACACGTTTCATTTTGCAATAATAATTCATACCTAAAGCATCTTTATCTTATTACTATTGATTAGCTTCCATGAAACTGGGATTTAATTTCATTCTTAAGGCATTTGATACCCACGGAATAAAAAGTAGGAATCTGTTCCAGTGAATGTGAAGAAGGTGTTGGAAATAGTTAAGCGTCAAAATTATGCGTTGGGTTTTCGAAATTTGCCTGTTTGAGCCGAATGGCGAGTTGCAAATTTCGGAAGCCCGTTTTTAGCATAATTTTGACGCTTTAGTATTTCCCACCGACGGAACCTGAACAGGAACAGCTTCCTACTTTTTATGCAGGTCCGGGTAATCATGCCTTCCTGAATTAAATCCCAAATTTATTTTTTCTTCCTCGGCACCACATGCACTGCGCCGCCTTCGAGTTCCTCGAGTGCTTCCCCGATTCCTTCATTATAAGTCGGATGCGACCGCATTCCTTTAAGCATCTGCTCTACAGTCAGCCCATTTGTAATTGCAGTCACAAATTCTCCGATCATATCCGTTGCTCTGGCACACATCATCTGAGCTCCCAGGACCTTGCCGGTTGCTTCGTCTGCTACGACTTTGATGAAGCCCCGTTCTTCCTGCGTAATGATAGATTTTCCATTTGCACTCATGATGAACTTGCCGCATTTTACAGCAATTCCATTTTCTTTTGCCTGATCTTCTGTCATTCCTGCAGATGCGATCTCCGGATCTGTATAGACACATCCCGGAACAATACTCAGATCTATGGATGGTTCTTTTCCGGCAAGTTTTTCTGCTACCACGATTCCCTGGGCACTTGCCGCATGTGCAAGCTGTGCACCAAAGATCAGATCACCGATTGCATAGACCCCCGGGATGCTGGATTCAAAGTTCGCATTCACCAGCACACGGCCGCGCTCCATATCTGGTTTTACATTTTCCCCAAACAGACCATCCGTATTCGGGCAACGTCCTACTGCACACAAAACGTAATCTGCCGTTACTTCCTGTTCCTGATCCTTCTCTATATAGTGACAGGTACAGGTTCCGTCTTCTGTTGTTACCCCCTGTACTGCAGCCGAAGTATGAATATCAATACCTCTCTTTTTCAAGATCATCTTCAGATTCTGACTGATCTCTTTATCCATATTCGGTACTAACTTTGGCATTGCTTCCAGGATTGTAATCTTGCATCCAAGGTTCGCATATACTGTGGCAAATTCCACACTGATAACACCGCCTCCGATAATGATCAGACTCTTCGGAGCTTCTTTCATCGCAAAGAGTGCATCACTGGTCAGGACTCTTTCACTATCCATTCCTGGAATTGGAAGTATTAATGGTTTGGAACCGCTGGCAAGGATAATATTTTCCCCTTCTAGCACAACATCTTCCTGTTCTTTCCTGATCCGCACTTTCTTTTCTTCCAGAAGCGTACCTTTTCCATCGTATACGTCTACGCCATTTGCCTTCAGAAGTTGCTCGACTCCCTGCACCAGTTTGTCCGTTGTTTCTTCTTTATAAGCAACAATTTTTCCATAATCATATGTTACATCCGAAGCTGATATTCCGAACCGTTCTGCCTCCTGCATTTCTCTGTATAACGAAGACGCATGGATCATTGCTTTTGCCGGAATACATCCACGGTTCAGACAGGTTCCACCGGCTCTTCGTTCTTCTATAATTGCCGTCTTAAGCCCGAGCTTTGCAGCTTTGATCGCAGCCACATATCCCCCCGGTCCGGCGCCGATTACCACAACATCATATTTTCCGCTCATTTCATTTTCCTCCTGTAAAATCTGTGATCTTTACAAGGTTTTCTTATCATTCTTATAAATCCGTTTCCTGAATCCAGGCAATCACATCATTCATCATATTTTCGACATTCTCATCCTTCGACCAGAATAATCCAAGCTGCACACACATGGTTTCTTTTCGGTATTTGATTCCTTTTAAAAATTTTGGAATTGCCTCCGCCAGTTCAATGTTCAGCGCATCGGAATAGACTTCCACATCCTTGATCTTTCCTGCATCTACCTGAAACTGCATAGTAATCCCGCCCCATGCAAATCTGTGACTCAGCTCGTACTGGAAGTCCAGTTTTCTTCCATACAGCCATTTCCAGGATGAAAAATGTGCTTTCTTTTCTTCAACCTCATCTGCATCCAAATCTTCCATCTTCTTTTCTTCCGATTTCAGATTATAAACCTCTTCAAAAGATTCGCGAAGTGCCTTCTTTAACTCTTCCAGTGTCAGTTCCGGAAGATATTCCCTCAGATTTGTCACTCTGGATTTCACAGAATCCACACCTTTGGATTTCAACTTATCTTTGGATACGGTCAGATACCGGGACAGTATTTCCTTGTTTACATCTACCATAATGGTTCCGTGATGATAGCAGTGTTTTTCCTGCTCATAAAATGCATTACCGGAGAATTTCTTTCCATCGATCAGGATGTCGTTTCTTCCGGATTTTTCTGCTTTCAATCCCAACCGTCCCATTGCATTTATGATTACCTGTAACTGTTTTTCCAGACTATATTCATCTTTATTTACCAAAAATGTAAAGTTCAGATTTCCCAGATCATGATAGACTGCTCCGCCACCGGAAAGTCTTCTCGCAAGATGACCATTCTCTTCTTCTAATTTTGTAACTTTACATTCTTTCCATGCGTTCTGGTTACGCCCGATTACAACGGTATTCTGATTCTGCCAGAGATACAAAATACACTCTTTATCCTCACAGTGGAGGAGTAAATACTCCTCCACTGCAAGATTCTTATATGGGTTCACCTGATCGCTTTCTATATATGTAAGCTTTGTGACCATAACTGTTCCTCTCTTCACTTTTCCTTAAAACACATACCTCAGATGCGGATGTCTTGCCGCATTGACCTCATCCAGTCTTGTAACCGGAGTTGTCACAGGTGCCTGATGTAACTTTTCAGGATCTGTCTCTGCCAGTTCATATAATTTGCGGAATACTGCGATTGCATCGTCCAGTGTTTCTTTCGATTCGGTCTCGGTTGGCTCTACCATCAGTGCTTCATCCACGATCAATGGGAAATACATTGTAGGCGGATGAATACCATTGTCCAGCAGACCTTTTGCAATATCCATTGCCGAGATACCGGTCTTCTTTTTCAGATCTGCAAGACTCATAACAAATTCATGCATACAGATCTCATCATAAGCCATCGGATACAGATCTTTTAACTTATTCATCATATAGTTGGCATTCAGTACTGCATTCCGACTTGCCTCCGGAATACCCTCTCTTCCGAGTGTCTTGATATAAGTCAGTGCTTTTACCACTACAAGGAAGTTACCGTAGAAGCTCTTCATTTCACCGATACTGTTTGCCGGTTTTTCCAGATGCAACGTCTCTTCACCTTCCACCAGATAAGATGGCAAGAAGTCGGATAACATTTCCTTACATCCGACCGGGCCGCTTCCCGGGCCGCCGCCGCCATGTGGTGTGGAGAATGTCTTGTGAAGATTCAGATGGATAACATCGAATCCCATATCGCCAGGACGTACCGTGCCCATAACTGCATTTAAGTTTGCCCCGTCATAATAGCAGAGGCCGCCGCATTCATGGATGATATCTGTAATCTCCAGAATGTTCTTATCAAAGAGACCGACTGTGTTCGGATTGGTAAGCATCAGTCCTGCTACATCGTCTCCTGCTGCCTCTCTTAATTTCTCAATATCTACGCCTCCATCCGGTGCAGATGGAATGCTGACAACTTTATATCCGGCCATCGCTGCACTTGCCGGGTTCGTTCCGTGTGCGGAATCCGGTACAAGAATCTTCGTACGCTTCTCGTCTGATCGGCTTTCGTGATAAGCCTTGATCAGAAGCAGTCCGGTGAACTCCCCGTGAGCTCCGGCTGCCGGCTGCAATGTCATGCGATCCATTCCCGTGATCTCACACAGGGAATTTTCAATCTCTCCGATGACTTCCAGACACCCCTGTACGGTATGTTCCGGCTGTAATGGGTGGATTTCTGTAAATCCAGGCAGTGAAGCCATATCTTCATTGATCTTTGGATTATACTTCATCGTACATGATCCAAGTGGATAGAACCCGTCATTCACGCCGTGTGATTTCTTTGCGAGTTCTGTATAGTGTCTGCTCAATTCACCTTCGGACAATTCCGGAAGGTGAAGCGGCTGTTCTCTTTTATCTTTTTCTTCCGGTAAGTAGATTTCTACATCTGATGCCGGTAACAGGTCGCAGCCTCTTCCCGGTCTGCTTTTTTCAAATATTAACATCCCTGCACCTCCCTTAAGATATGGACTGCCTGATCCATCTCTTCTTTTGTATTGACCTCGGTGCAGCACCACAGAATATGATGCTCATCTAACGGATATCCGCCAAGGATTCCTTCTTCTTCCAATGCTCTTAATATCTTATCCGAATCCACTTCTGATCTGGTGACAAATTCATGGAAGAACTCTGCCTGGTTACAAACTGTCAGACCGATCTCTTCCAGTTTCTCTGCAAAATAATGTGCTTTAGACATAGACAGAATTGCTGCCTGTCTGACACCTTCATTTCCCATCGTTGCAAGATAAACACCGACTGCCAGTGCACAAAGTGCCTGGTTCGAACAGATATTGCTGGAAGCTTTTTCTCTCCGGATGTGCTGCTCTCTTGCCTGAAGTGTCAGTACATAACCAGTCTTTCCGTTATGATCGACCGTCTCACCAACAATTCTTCCAGGGAGCTTTCTCATCATCGCTTCCTTACTTGCCATAAATCCAAGATAAGGTCCGCCGAATCCGAGAGAAAGTCCGAGCGGCTGTCCTTCTCCGACTGCCACGTCTGCCCCGTATTCTGCCGGAGTCTTGATTACTCCCAGAGAAATCGGATTCACTCCCATCACATATTTGGCTCCTGCCTCATGTGCGATCTTGCCGATCTCTTCTGCGTCTTCCAGATTACCGTAATAGTTCGGATGCTGGATATATACGCAGGCTGTCTGCGCATCGATATGTTCTTTTAAATATTCTTTGTCCGTCAGTCCGTCTTTTTCCGGAATGACTTCCAGTTCCATTCCATTTCCGAAGCAGTAAGTCTCTACCACTTCCAGTACATATGGCGGAACCGTTCCTGAGATCAGTGCTTTGTGTCTCTTTCTGTCCTGACACATCGCAACACCTTCTGCCGCTGCAGTTGCACCGTCATATACAGATGCATTGGATACATCCATTCCGGTCAGGTCGCAGATCATCGTCTGATACTCGAAGATCGACTGTAAGATTCCCTGACTGATTTCTGCCTGATATGGCGTATATGCCGTCAGCAAGTTTTCTTTGGATGTCACATTTTTTACCATTGCCGGGATAAAATGTCTGTAAGCTCCGGCTCCGCGGAAGATCGTCTTGAACACCTGGTTCTTTTCTGCAATCTGTTCCATCTCGCGCCGTACTTCAAACTCTGTCTTTCCCTTCGGAATATTCAGTTCCCCTTTTAATTTTACTTCTTTCGGAATATGTGCAAATAAGTCCTCAATGGACGAATAGCCGATTTCCCGAAGCATTTTTTTCCGTTCTTCTAACGTATTCGGTACATAGCTTCCCATCGCTTTTTCACCGCCTCTTTCAATGACTTTGTGTTTATTCCTGCTCGCTTTCTACAAATGCTTTGTATTCTTCTGCAGTTAAGAGTTCTTCTGTTGCTGATACATCTTTTACTTTGATGAACCATGCTTCATAAGCATCGTCATTGATCAGTTCCGGTGAATCTAAGAGTTCTTCGTTAATCTCCGTTACTTCTCCCGTTACCGGTGAATAGACATCGGATACTGCTTTTACAGATTCTACGTCTCCGAATACTTCTCCTGCTTCTACGGTATCTCCTACTTCCGGAAGATTGACGAACACCAGATCACCAAGTTCTGACTGTGCGTAATCTGTCAGTCCTACAACTGCTGAATCTCCATCTAATGCTACCCATTCATGTGATTTTGAATATTTTAATTCTTCTTTTAAGATCATGATATGTTACTCCTTTATACTCTCTTATTTTCCCTTTTATCCCTTTTTCTTCTATTTCTTTTTCCTCAGGTTCTTTCCCCTGCTTTTTCTCTTTTTCCTTCAGAATGTTCCCAGATTATTTTTCTCTCTTATAAAACGGAAGTGCAACCACTTCTGCTGCCACTCTTCTTCCACGTACATCAGCCTCTACTGTATCCCCAATTTCTACAGAATCGGCATCAACGAGTGCCATTGCGATCGGATATCCAAGATACGGACAATGAGTTCCGCTTGTTGTATGGCCGATCTTCTTATCTCCTACGTATACATCCTGATGTTCACGGATGATTCCTCTTCCGGTTACTTTAAGACCGATTCGTTTGATGGATGGAGTCCCCTTCTCCTCTAAAGCTGATTTCCCAATAAAATCATTCTTTGCCATCTTCACTGCGAATTTAAGTCCCGTCTCCAGTGGAGTGATGTCATCGTTCATCTCGTGTCCATATAACGGCATCGCTGCTTCCATACGAAGTGTATCTCTTGCACCCAGTCCGCAAGGAATCAGTCCTTCTTCTTTTCCTGCTTCTAACAGTGTATTCCACATTTCTTCTGCTTTCTCACTTGCCAGATACAGTTCCACGCCATCTTCACCTGTGTATCCTGTCTTGGAAATGATACATGGGATTCCGGCAACTTCCGTATCGAATACTGCATGGTAATATTTCTTTGGAATATTCTCTTCTGCGGTCAGCTTCTTAAGGATCTGCATTGCTTTCGGTCCCTGCAGTGCAAGCTGTGCATACCCGGAAGACACATCTTTGAATGTTACTTCTCCGAACTGGTGGCGTAACATCCACTGATAATCCTTGTCCTTGTTCGCTGCATTCACTACAATAAAGTAGTGTTCATCAGATTTCTTATATACGATCAGGTCATCTACCGTTCCGCCGTGTTCATTACACATCGGGCTGTATCTTGCCTGTCCGTCTACCATGTTGGTAAAATCATTCGTCAGGATCTGGTTCAGATTCGCCAGTGCATCTTTGCCTTCACATAATACCTCTCCCATATGTGAGACATCGAAAAGTCCTGCCTGTGTACGTACTGACATATGTTCTTTGATCACACCTGTTCCATACTGTACCGGGAGAAGATATCCCCCAAATTCTACGATCTTTCCACCGGCTTTTACATGTGCGTCATAAAGTGGAGTCTTTAATTCCATTGTCTTTTCCTCCTTGACATTCTGTGTGTTAGTGCAATACCAGTTTGAATCCGTTGCATTACTAACTGTTAAACATAAAGTGGATATTTACCACAAATCTCATTTACTGCCGCACGGATCTCATCTGCTTTTGTATCAAAGTCTGTAACGGTCATCTTGATCAGTTTTGCGATGGTCTTCATGTCTTCTTCTTTCAGGCCTCTCGTTGTCACTGCCGGTGTTCCGATACGGATTCCGCTTGTCACAAACGGGCTGGCCGGATCGTTCGGCACTGCATTTTTATTAACTGTGATATAGACTTCATCCAGTCTGTTCTGCAGCTCTTTTCCTGTGATATTCATATTCTGCAGATCCACTAACATCAGATGGTTGTCTGTTCCTCCGCTTACCAGGTTGAATCCCTCATCGATCATAGCCTGTGCAAGTGCTTTCGCATTCTTGATCACCTGTTCCTGATACTCTTTGAACTCCGGTTTTAAAGCTTCTCCGAAACAAATTGCTTTTGCAGCGATGATGTGCATCAGCGGTCCGCCCTGTGTTCCAGGGAAAATGGCTTTGTTGATCGCTTTTGCATATTTTTCCTTACACATGATCATACCGCCTCTTGGGCCTCTGAGTGTCTTGTGTGTCGTTGTGGTTACTACATCTGCGTATGGAACCGGACTCTGGTGAAGTCCTGCTGCCACAAGTCCTGCAATATGTGCCATATCTACGAACAGATACGCTCCGACTTCTTTTGCGATATCTTCAAAAATGTCAAACCGGATCTCTCTTGGATATGCAGATGCGCCTGCAACGATCATCTTTGGTTTGCATTCCTGTGCGATCTTACGGATCTCATCGTAATCCAGATATCCATCGTCGTTCACATTATATGGTACGAAATGATATAAGATTCCGGATAAATTCACCGGTGAACCATGTGTCAGGTGTCCGCCATGTGCAAGGTTCAGGCCCATAACGGTATCGCCTGGTTCGAGAAGTGCCTGATACACTGCAGTATTGGCATTGGCTCCGGAATGCGGCTGTACACATACATGCTCACATCCAAATAATTCTTTTGCTCTTTCAATTGCCAGATTCTCCAGAATGTCTACATCTTCGCATCCGCCGTAATATCTCTTTCCCGGATAACCTTCTGCATACTTATTGGTCGGTACGGTTCCCATTGCCAGCATCACTGCCGGGCTTACAATATTTTCAGATGCGATCAGCTCCAGATTTCTTCTCTGTCTGCCAAGCTCTAATGCAAGTGCTTCCCCAACTTCTTTGTCACATTCTGTGATGTAGTTTGTTACATCTTCGATTCTGTTCATTTGTTTTTACCTCCTTCGGAATCTGCCTGCTTTTCGCGCCCATTCCCCATTTTGAGCACTAAAAAAACAGGCAAAAAATACTTTCTTTTCAAAAGTGTTTTTTGTCTGCCTCTGTCCTTTTACCTGAAAGATTACTTCTTCGGTACAATTCTTATTGTTCTCCAGAGCGTCGTCCGAATTCGTTCCCTTTTACCTGAGAGTTTCTGCATGCCCCTTCGGCTCCTATGCTGCATGGTATCTTTGCTTCCTTCTACGCATTTTATTAAAATAATACGTTCCACTTCATTTATGCACTTTGCACATAGGTATCTCACAAATCCATCTATCAACTATGCAATTAGCATAACAGGTTATGTCCTTTAAGTCAACAGTAAATCCATAAGTTAATTATTTATCACAAAAGATGGTACCTGTCAAAGCATTTCAACTCTGCCAAATACCATCTTCTTATCTCCATCTCTTAAAGCTTATTTACTGCTTCCGCAAGATAATCATTGCTTACTTCTGCAAAGTTCTCATTCTCCACTGCCTCTGCAAGGCTTGCATCGATCGGCATCTTACCGATGACCGGAACGCCGAGTTCTTCTGCCACTTCGTCGATGTGGCTCTCGCCGAATACGGAGATCTTACGTCCGCAGTCCGGACATTCCAGATAACTGTAGTTCTCCACGATTCCGAGTACCGGGATATCCATCTGTCCTGCCATGTTGTAAGCTTTCTTTACGATCATGCGTACCAGATCCTGCGGAGAAGTTACGATCACGATGCCTTCTACCGGAAGGGACTGGAATACGGTAAGCGGTACATCACCGGTTCCCGGCGGCATGTCTACGAAGAGATAATCCAGTTCTCCCCATGCAACATCTGTCCAGAACTGTGTGACAACACCTGAAATGACCGGACCTCTCCAGATAACCGGATCATCTTCTTCCGGAAGTAAAAGGTTGATGGACATGATCTTCGTTCCATCCTTTGCCTCACATGGGAAAATATTTTCTCCATCCCCTTTTGCTTTTTCATGGATTCCATACATCTTCGGAATGGATGGACCTGTGATATCTGCGTCCATGATACCTACAGAAAATCCCTGTTCTCTCATCAGCCTTGCAAGCGATGCGGTAACCATAGATTTCCCAACACCGCCTTTTCCGCTGACAACTGCGATCACATGGTTGATGTGTGATTTTTTATTTTCCGGTTTGATCAGACTCTGCGGTTTGCTTCCGCATTCACCTGCATGGGAACAGCCCGCACAATCGGACGGGCTGCAGCCTGTTTTTTGTTCTTCTGCCATCTGTCTTACTCCTCTACAGCCGCAATAAGTTCTACTTCACACAGAACTCCCTTTGGAAGTGTCTTTACTGCAACACAGCTTCTTGCCGGTTTTGATGTAAAGTATTTTCCATATACTTCGTTGAATGCTGCAAAGTCACTCATATCTGCAAGAAAGCATGTTGTCTTTAATACCTTGTCAAATGATGTTCCAGCTTCTTTTAAGACCTCTCCTAAGTTCTTACATACCTGCTCTGTCTGTGCTTCAATTGTAGTTGCTTCTACATCATTCACTTCCGGATTGATTGCGATCTGTCCTGCTGTATACAGTACTCCGTTGTGTACATATCCCTGTGAGTATGGTCCAAGTGCCTTTGGTGCTTTTTCTGTTGCTACGATTTTCATAATGTTATTTCTCCTTTGCTACTTCATATAATTTCTGTGCGATACACACATCAAATAATCCCATTCCAACCGATTTGAAATATGTTGTCTGACCTTCTTTGATCTCTTTTCCCCCCGATACGAGATATTCATGCATCAGTTTTACCCGGTCTTTTGTAAGTTTTCCACTTGCCAGAGGCTGGCTTAGATCTCCGCTTTCCTCACATGCGTATGGCAGTTCAATGTATACATTGTCCACCAGATCCAGTACTGCATCCGGGATTTCCCTCATCTCCGGCATATAAGAGCCGATCGCAATGATGCATTTTCCTCTCAGAAGTTCTTTGTCATCCGGAAGAACAGGTGTGGTAGAAGGAGTTGTTGTACAGATGATATCACTGTTTCGTACAAGCTCTTCCACTGCTTTACATTGTACTACCTTTACGTCTTCCTTATCAATAGCTTTTTTCAGTCTTTCCAGATAATCTGTCAGATCACGGTCACTGTGGTTGAACACATATACGGTATGGATATCTCTTGCCGCACATGCATACACAGCCTGATGGAATCCCTGCATTCCTGCTCCGATGATTCCTACGGTGCGACAGTCTTTTCTTGACAGATGGCGGATCCCCACACCGCCGACAGCTCCGGTTCTCCATGCCGTTACCGATTGCCCGTCCATAACAGCAAGCGGCGCGCCTGTCGTATAATCATTCAGTAACACGATACCATCTATCGACGGCAATCCCAGTTTAGAATTCTCCGGGAAAATCGACAGGATCTTTGTCCCTATGATATCCTTTGTGTAACATGGCATATACATGAGCTGCTTATTTTCATGTTCTACCGTCGGTCTTGGCGGCATATAGAACTCACCTGATCCATAGATCCGGTATGCCTCTTCGATCTGATCCATCATCTGATCCGGATCAACCATTTCTTCGATCTGCTCCTTGCTTAATACGATCATTTTACATTTCCTCCAGTTCTTTTTGTTCCCTTGTGACATCTCTCAGCCACTTGTATGTCAAATACCGCTTTAAAGTAATCGGTACTTTGATCAGTTCATCACTCATCAGTATAACATATACGACCGGCACACTGGCATGCAAAATAAATGCCGCCACTGCCCCGAGTAAAATGGAGAATCCCCACATCGTCGATACATCCATGATCAATCCGAATTTCGTATCCCCGCCTGCACGGAATACCCCCACTACCATTGTGGTATTAAATGCCTGTGCCACAGTAAAATACGACATAACGAAGAACATGAAACTTAAGTAATTCTTTGCCGGTCCGGTCAGTGCCAGATTCGCATTGGCGATTGGTGCCGAGATCAGTATCAGCACACCACCCAGGATTCCAAGAATCAGACTTAACCACACGAAACGTTTTCCGTATGCCTTTGCCAGTTCCATCTTGCCTTCCCCGATCGTCTTGCCGAGATAGATCGCCGTTGCATGGGAAATCCCGAATGTTACGACTGTTGCAAGCTGTCTTGCCACCTGCGCAACCGAGTTAGCTGCCACTGCTGCGCTTCCAAGATGCCCAATCACCGCCGTATTCGCCGACGTTCCCAGTCCCCACATCAGTTCATTTAATACCACCGGCATAGAATAAACTGCGAAATCTTTTAACAGAACCTTATCGATCTTCACCATATCTTTAAACCGGATCCTTACTACTTTATTTCGGAAGATGGCATAAACGAGAACCATCGCTGTCTCGGCAGCTCTGGCACACAGCGTACCGATTGCCGCACCCCTTACTCCCATTACCGGGAATCCAAGTAGTCCGAAGATCAGAACCGCATTTACCACAATATTCATCAGCAATGAAATCAGATAAATAAATGTAGCCACCATAACCCTCTCGATACTGCGCATAATATTCAGATACACCTGTGTCACCGCCATGAACACATAGGAAAATCCTACGATTCTTAAATACTTTACTCCTTCTGCAATAACTTCCGGATCAGAGGTATAGATCCGCATCAGTGTCTCCGGCATGCCAAGGGCTGCTCCTGCGAATACTACCGCAACGATGAGTCCGGCACTTAATCCCATACCCAGAACTTTTTCTATCGTTCTGGTATCTTTCTTTCCCCAGTACTGCGCCGTCAGAACGGTTGCTCCGGAAGTCACTCCGTAAAAGATCAGTGTCATGATATACTGGATCTGTCCTGCAAGGGATGCCCCGGATAATACTTTCTCTCCGACTTTTCCGAGCATGATCACATCCGTTGCCGTGACTCCGACATTGATCAGATTCTGGATTGCGATCGGGATGACCAGAGCGAATACATTCCGGTAGAATTGCTTCCTGTTGATTGTTTTTGTATATTTATTTTTTTCTTTCATTTATTTTTTCTCTGCTCCTATATTACATTGTCACATTCAATTTATGACCTATGACACTACCATTATAATCAGTCATACGCTATACTACAAGTAACAAATGTCATGACCGCAGAAAGTAATCTTCCATTTCTTCTGCAGTACCAACATACATTCATCAAGGAGGTAATCTTATGCTTGTACATATAGAAAATCTGGTAAAACGTTACGGTAATCTGTTAGCGCTTGACCACCTGTCACTCGACATCGAAGAAGGCGAGATCTTCGGACTGCTCGGACCAAACGGTTCCGGTAAAACCACCGCCATCAACTGCTTGCTCGCACTGTTAAAATATGACAAAGGAACGATCACGATCTTTGGAAAGGATATGAAGCCGGACAGCTACGATATCAAGCAGGATATCGGTGTTGTCATGCAGAACGTTGCCGTCTTCGAGCAGATGTCCGTCTATGAAAACATCGATTATTTCTGCGGACTCTATATCAGAGACAAACAAAAACGAAAAGAACTCGTGGAAGAAGCCATCGCATTCACCGGTCTGTCCGATTTCCGTAAGATGCGCCCTAAGAAACTCTCCGGCGGACTTCTACGAAGACTGAATATCGCATGCGGCATTGTCCATAAGCCCAGACTCATCATCATGGATGAACCGACCGTTGCTGTAGATCCTCAGAGCCGCAACAAGATTCTGGAAGGAATCGTAGAGCTCAACCGCCAGGGATCAACTATTATCTACACTTCCCACTACATGGAAGAGGTCGAACAGATCTGTACCCGTATCGCGATCATTGATCATGGCCGTGTACTTGCTTCCGGCACAACCGAAGAACTAAAAAAAATGATCAAGACCGGTGAGACGATCACGATCGAAGCGGTTGCGTTAACGAAAAACAACCTGGCAGATATCCGCTCCCTTTCACATGTATTTGACTTATCATACCAAGATCAGACAATGATCCTACGCTGCAGCGGTGCAAAACACAATCTGATCCGAGTACTGAATTACCTGCAGGAACAGGACATTCCATTCGGACGCGTCTTCTCCGAGCTTCCGACTCTCAATGATGTCTTCCTTGAGATCACAGGAAAAGAACTCAGGGATTAAAGGAGGGACACTTTATGTTACATTTATTAAAATATCAGTTCTTACAGACAATACGTTCCCGCTCTATCATGTTCTGGGCTCTCGCATTTCCGCTCATCCTTGGAACCCTGTTCTATGTGTCCTTTGGAAATACCGGTCTTGCAGGAACCGGAGAGACCGACTGGGAACCGGTTCCTGTTGCCATCGTCACAGTGGAAAGCAGTTCCGCAAATGCAGCATCTTTCCTGACATTTCTGAATGAAACGGATCAAGACATGATCGATATCCATTCTTACAAGACAGAAAAAGCTGCCAAAAAAGCGCTCCGGCGGGAGGAAATATCCGGCATCTATTACGTGAAGTCGGTTCCTTCCCTTACCATTGCTTCCAATGGCATTAACCAGAGCATTCTGTCTTCCCTTCTGGACAGCTATGAAAAGAATGCTGACATGATCCGGGATATTGCCACACAGCATCCGGAAAAGCTTTCGGACGCCCTTTCATCCCTGAACGACTATCAGACACTGGTGAAAGAAAAGTCCTTAGGCGGACATTCCTTAGATCCGACACTGACTTATTTTCTCGCACTGATCGCATTTGCCTGCTTAAGCGGAGTCTACTTAAGCATCCATTCCACGGTTCAGCTTCAGGCGAACTTAAGTGCACTCGGAGAACGGCGCAGCATCACACCGACCCACAAACTTTCCCTGATTCTCGGCGATCTGCTGGTACTGGAAAGTATTCATTTCGTCAACATCCTGATCCTGGAGCTTTACCTTACCCAGGTACTTCATATCAGCCTTGGGCATGACATTCCGAAACTTCTTCTCATTACATTTATGGGAACCCTGATCGGTATCTGTCTCGGAATCCTGATCGGATGCACCGGCAAACTGTCCTACAGTGTCAAATCCGGAATCGGTGTCCTCGTTACACTGTTACCGAGTTTCCTTGCAGGCCTGATGTTCGGTGGAATGAAAAATGTGATCGAACAGCACTGCCCGGTCATCAATCGGATCAATCCTGCCAGTGTACTGAGTGATGCATTCTACTGCCTCAGTGTCTATGATGATGCTGTCCGCTACCGCAGGTGTATCCTGATTCTTGTAATCATGTGCCTGCTTTGCATCAGCTTCTCATTTCTCATGATAAGGAGGGAACGTTATGACAGTATTTAAAGGATTTTTAATCATAACCAAACGCAATCTCCTGATGGTATTTATGTATCTGGCAATCTTCCTTACGATCGGAATCCTTGCCTCCGGCAGCGACAGCAATACTTCCGGCACCGGGTTCCATGCCCAAGCACTCACGGTAGGTGTGGTAGATCATGACGGAGGCGTGCTTTCCAAAGGACTTTCCACATACTTATCACAGTATCATACCATCAGGCAAATGCCGGATGACACTGCGAAACTCCAGGACGCACTCTTTAACCGGAATGTCTCTTATATCGTGACCATTCCGAAAGATTTTAAAACCTCCTGCCTCCGTGAGCATCAGGCATTGCCGGTATCCAAGATTCCGGGAAGCACAGACGGGTACTACGTCGATCAACAGATCAACACCTATCTGAATCAGGCACGTGTCCTGACAGACAGTGGTTATTCCGATAAAGAGGCAGCTGCATATATTCTGAAACATGCAGACAGTTCTTCTCATGTTACGATGTTAAAATCTGCTTCTTCTGAAAAGGCGCCGGGTTATGGTTACATGTATCAGTATCTGCCATATGTGTTAATCTCCATACTGTGTTATGTAATGGGACTGATCATGATCGCATTCCATCAGCCGGATCTGCAAAAGCGAATCCTTTGCTCGGCTGTGTCCATCAGAAGCCAGAATCTGCAGCTTGCACTGGGATATCTGGCAGTCGGATGCTCCGTTTGGCTGCTCACAACATGGATCCCTGCTTTCTTCTTTTACCGGAAAGCATTTTTCCAGTCGTCAAAGATGCCATATTATATGCTCAACAGTCTGACCCTGCTTCTGGTCGGTCTTGCTCTTTCCTTCCTTCTTGGTACATTTATCACCAAAGAAGATATCCTGACCGCCCTCGTAAATGTTGTCACACTTGGCATGAGCTTCCTGTGCGGTGTATTCGTTCCACTTGATATCATGGGAAAAGGCGTGAAAACCGTGGCTCATTTTCTTCCGGTCTACTGGTATGAGATCAGTAACAATCTGCTGAATAACTCTGCTGTTCTCACTCAGGCACAGAGACAACTCTTATACCGCAACTATGGAATCCAGTTACTTTTTGCCGCTGCGATCTTCTGTATCGCACTGGTAGTCAGTAAAAGAGCAAGGCAGACAGCATAATGCTGCCTGCCCTGCTCTTTTTTCTATCTCTATTTTATCTTTTTCTTCTGTATCCATTCCACAATCTTATATCCCAGATATCCGGAAAGACTTCCGAATATCACGCCGCCGATAATATCAGTCGGATAATGCACATACAGGTACAATCTTGATAATGCAATCAGAACCGCAAGTACAAGAGCCGCTTTCCACATCTTCTTCTCCCCGGCAAGATACAATGCCGTAACCGAAGCAAAGGAAGCCGCCGTGTGTCCCGACGGGAAAGAGTAATCCCGCGGCTTTGCGACCAATAATTGTACTGCTGTATTGACATCGAATGGTCTGGTTCTTGCCGCCAGATTCTTTATGAGCACATTGCAGAGCAGCACATCCACCAGCAATGCCGCCATCATGATCACCCCTGTCTTTCTTGTCTTCGGAATGATCAGTAATAATACCGTCAGAATGATCCATACGATTCCCGCATCTCCAAGTCTGGTAATGAGCGGAACAACCGCATCTCCTATTGGCGTTCTTAAATTCTGGATCATATCAAGAATATGTATCTCCATCTATCTTATCCTCTCAAATTGATTTTTCTTATTTATATTTTTTTATATTTCCCCTCTATATTTTTCCATCTGTCTTTTCTGTCCTGAGTATCGGCATCCGGAATGTCTGGATCAAAAGCGGGATTACCATAATGGACCACACGATCGGTTCACAGATGATCACACCCGTATATCCAAGCCTCGAAACCAGAGTGGCCGCGATCACGATCTTCCCTGCCATCTCAAGGCCGCTGGAGATCAGTGGTGTAATGTGATCCCCTAATCCCTGCATCGCATTTCTTAAAATACAGATCAAGGTAGTCACAATATAAAACAGCGTATCAAACTTCAGATAATTTGTTGCATTTAAGATTACTGTCTTATTATGACTTCCGGTTACCAGATATACCAGCCATCCTCCGATCGTATAACTTGCAATGATCGTAAGTCCTGACCAGATCGCAGTGTAGACAATCGCCAGCCAGATGCCTCTCTTCACACGGTCGATCTTCCCTGCTCCCATGTTCTGTCCACAGTAAGTTGCCATCGTCTGTCCGAATACACTGAACATGATCATGAATATCTCCGTGATCTTTCTCGCCGCTGTATGGGCAATGATAATGTCTTTTCCAAGCTTATTGATCGCCGTCTGTAATGTCAAAGTACCGATATTAACCAGAGAACTCATAAATCCCATCGACATTCCGGCACTTATCATCTCTTTTACCATGATTGGACTTGGATCTTTAAATTCCTCTTTCTGAAGCCTTAATATCTCATATTTTCTGATCATATAGATCCAGCAGATCACAAATGCAATGATCTGTGCCAGTACAGTTGCAATTGCTGCTCCTTTTACGCCAGTCTTCAATACCACAACGAAGAACAGATCCCCCACGATATTCAGTGCTACAGATATCGCCAGAATGATCAATGGTGTTACTGCATCTCCGATTGCACGAAGCGTCGCTGCACAGGCATCATATAAAAATGTTGCAAGCAGTCCTGCTATGATGATCGCGATATATCCTTTCGCCACCGGAACCAGATGCTTTGGCACATTTAAGAAATGTAAGATCGGTTTCAAAAATAGCAGTCCTGCTATCGTAAATAAAATGGATATTCCAGTCCCGATCACAAGCGACATTGCAAAGGACTTTTTCATATCTGCGATGTTCTTCGCACCAAATTTCTGTGCGGTAATAATCGCAAATCCGTTGGATAATCCCAGTAAAAATCCGATGATCAGACCGCTCAGTGTGCTGGTCGCACCTACTGCTGCCAGTGCATCTTCTCCCAGAAACGAGCCGACAATCCTGGTATCTACCAGACTGTAGGTCAGCTGTAATAAGTTTCCTAAAAATATCGGTAATGCGAAACTTAGTATCAGTGCCGAGGGCTTTCCCTTCGTTAAATCTTTCATTCTTTCTCAATGTCCTTCCTTTTTCAGTATGATTTTCTCTTTACAAGAAAACATGCACCGCTCATTATAGATCATACTTCCGAAGAGAGCAATCTCTGAAAGAATTTTTTCCGCTTTCTTTCTGTCACCGGACTTCCGCTGCGGATAACCTGTGAACGGATTCCGATGTTGGTCAGTTCCTGCTGAAGCTTAACGGCTTTCTCCGCATCCATACCATCCCGGATCAGAAATGGTGCCATAGATAGGTCTTCCTTCGTTTCAAAATTATATTTTTTCGCAAGCTGTAAGAAGCCATTTCTCTGACCATAATATTCTACAATTCTCCCAAGTACAATGACCTGTCTGGATGGATAGCCGCACACCTCACATGTTTCTTCCAGTGGTGTGATCTCGTATTCTACTTCATAAAAATCAAACGCCTCTTTAAAATATTCCATGCCTTCTTCGTCCAGATTATCAAACAGTGTGGCTGGAAGGTTCGATACGATGCGGTTAGCCATCACTTTATCGAGGCCTGTCAGAAGCTGCAGATAAGCGGATATCTTCTGGTCTTTTCCACTGCATTTTAATAAACGTATTTTATATGTTCTCATGTAATTTTTATCCTCTTTCTGTTTTCAGATATTTTTCGGTTATGCTCTGTTCTGACGCCATAATATCCTCTGGCGTGCCTGCTGCTACAATCGTTCCCCCGGCATCTCCACCTCCCGGGCCCATATCAATCATGTAATCTGCATTCTTCATCACATCCAGATCACGCTCGATCACAATGACAGGTGCTACATTTCGCTGTAGTTACCTATCATGTCCGGCTCTTCCTGAACCTCCATGAAAGTTGTTCTTTCGGGTGGGTGGGGTATTGCTTTTGGATGTATGTGAATAATTCTTGTTGGTTCATGGGGGATTCCTTCTTTTTGTCAATAAAATAATCTCCCCGTTGGACACATCACTTGAGTTTGTGAGAGGTGTGGGGAAATCTGGGTTTGTGGTTTTTTATGTTTTATATACTGTATTTTTCAATATGTTATAAATACATTTAATTAAAAATAGTTCATTCCATTTATCTGCATAACCGCACCAAAAGCAAATTTATTACGATCTGTATATCTGATATTCGGTACTTTTGTAACTCCTCTTTTCTCTTTTTCATAATTTTACAGAAACTGATTGTATTTCTCATTTATACGATAAAAATCCATATTTATCCTCCGTAGCAAAGCAAAACAGGGAGATAAACACTTATCTCCCTGATAATTAACGGTTCGCATTCAAAGCTGCGAAGTACTTAAATTAAAGGTTCACATTCAAAGTAGTGAAGTACTTAAATTAAAGGCTTGCACTCAAAGTAGCAACGCACTTCAAATTGAACAAATCTCTTTGTTCAACTATATTATATTCAATTTCTGTAAAAAATCAATAAAATTTTTTCTTTATATTCGCTCTTTCCTGTTTGCAAGGATATTATTTTTCAATCTCTTTTACATTTTTTATTCGTGCAAGACTCGTTTTCCAAATTTCGCCACTATAATAAACTTTTATATTATCTCCCGGCGATATAACTGAATAATCATATTTTTCTGGCCAATAACAGATTATTTCTTCTTGTATATCTGTTTCTAGTATTTAAAACTGCTCATTTTTTCATTCTATTGCTCCGCTTTATTATCGAATCATTTTTTATTTGTGCTTTTTATTTCCACTACCAGTTCTTCATACTTACGTTCGTCAATAATATTTTTCTGACTGATTGCATAGATATTGCTTATAATCAGTATTAACGCAACAACCGTCTGATCAACTGCACTGGCCAGCTTTGTTGCAAAAGATCTTACTGCTGAGATAATACTGTCATGTCGTTCATGAAATCGGACTTCATCATACTCTATGGTATTATTTAACATGACAATCATCGTCATATTAAATGTTCCCTGCGAAAAGAAGATCAGGAAACCGATGATATTCAGTAAAACAATACTCTTTGGTAAAATGTAGCCTACACTCATAATTTGTTCAAATCTCTGGATGAATATCACGTAGATCTGTCTGCATCCGGCAGTACATTGAATATTCCACTGGAAAGTCTGATTCTTACTTACCAGCAGATTTCTACTACAGCGCTGCGGATCACAATAGCCGTAAAAGATACGAGTGTCCCTGTCCTTACCGACATCCGCAGAATCACCATTTTCAATACTTCTTCCATTAAATCGCTGACACTTAACAATACGACAATTTCTACACGGACGGTACTTGACGATCTGATGTATACACAGTCGCAGGAATCACATTGTCTCACAATCCGTCAGCAGAATCCGATCACCAAACTCTGATCCCTGTGCGAGATCCATTCCTTTAGTTCAAATGGTGGTGCCAGAACTTCCGTATGGGTGCAGTGGAATGAAGTAGATGTCAGCTACGAGGTCCCTACCTCCTGATATCCAAGTAGGTGATTTTCTCTTTCTTGCTGGTCGCTGCCAAATCCTTAAAGAATCCGCTATCTTGTGTGGTTTCCGATTCATACCACCCATTTTCCAGAATCATCTTTGCCAGCTTTGGCGGTGAAAGAGCTGCTTTACCCTGTCATACTGGAATCTGCGGTATAAGAGGGCAGCCGCCCCACGATAAGAAGTGCCGCAATGGTAGAAACTATCATGTAGGGCGTGACTGTCAGATGGACGCCGCCATCTTGCAGGAAATGAACCAATTTCCAGTCCGTTGCTGCGATTGTCTTTAGGTTCAGCAGTAAGACCACTGTAAGGAACAGCAGGAGCAGCGAACCAGCCGAGAAACGAAAGACCGGTGATTTGTCGCTCGCTCTGATACGGTTTCCACGCTTTTGAAAATGTGGCATATAAAATCTCCTTCCCACGAAAAAAGCAGCAAACCTTGTAGATTTACTGCTATAATAAAAGTTTTTATATATTTTTCTCATTTAATATTTTATAATGGCGTAAAATTACACGTACTTTATATGTATAAAATCTTTTGGTTCTTCTGTAAAAGATAAGAATCAACAAAACCATAGTAAATATAGCTATAAGATTTTGAATATCAAGGGATTTTATGTTACATATAAAATAAACAATTAAACATAAAGGAAGTGATACTATTAAACTACGACTCATAGCATATAATGAGTTTATTCTATTAACTTTATCATTTTTTCCGTGTGTTTCTAAAAAAGTCTTACACTGATAATATACATACTCATTTTCATCTTTACTATAAATGTGGTTATTGTCTTGTATCTTTAATATTGTATTTGCAAGTTTTCTAAAAGATTTTAATTCTAATTCATTATCAATAATTTTATTACCATCATTTAGAAAATAAGACCTTGCTTTTTCCCGAAATTTAAAACATTTTTTATCAATAACTGAACTAGTCTCTTGCAAAATTAATCCCAAGAAATAACTCTCTAACATAAATAGAATAACATTGACAATATCATTATCTGTATTTTCTATCAAATTCACCAATGGTAAATTAAGATAATAACACACAACAACAACCAACATTCCAGATATAAATACTCCGAAAAAATCATATAATCCAACTTTTTCTAATGCACTGTCCATTTTATTTATCCTCTTATAAAGCATTATAAATATAGCATATTATAACATTTCAATCCATTTTTTACAATGAACCAGCCCTATTTGGATTTCAATTCTGATTTGTTTGGAGCATGATTATTTCCATAATGTTTATTCTTCAAAACAATATCGTCTGCCTTGATGTACCAGTCAACGTCTGCTCATTGAAAAGTAGCGGTTGCCACCGTATCAGCCACAGGATTGATGATTTCCACCTCTGCGTTGTAGTCAAATTCCTTTAACGAAACAGTGGCAGGAATACTTACCTGTATCCTGCGTCCTTGTTCCTTACACTTCAAATCGTAGGTACGTTCCTTGATTTCTTCAGAAACCGTACCGTCCTCGTTCTGGATATGTACCTCACGACGCAGAGCCGAGAACTTCAATACGCCGAATGTTTTTATGTTAGGAATAACGCGTTTTAATTCCATAATATACATCTTTTCTTTCTATATTTTATTGATAGTGTCATTCTGCTGTCGGGATAATATCTGTCTGCCTGTGGATTATCAAGGGCAGGCGTTGTGCTTTGCACCCTTGACAATCCCCATTCAGAAAGATAAGCCATCATCAAGCAGAATTTAGCCAGATTGTCAGATATACGCTGACTTTTTTATGATGGGCGGTGAACGGGACGCTGCTTTCATCAAACGATACCTCCCGTATTAGTCAGCTTTTTTTTATAAAATCTCTTATAGGCTTCGAAGATAAGACCAGCACTGGAAATTCCAAACATAGCCAATAGTGCAGCTGGTCCTATGTCAAGATTTAGTACAAGTTAAAATGAGAAATTTCTCCCCATTTTAACCTGCCAGAAGCTCAGCCTCAGTGTGCGTTCTTTCATACACTCGTTCGAATTCGTTTGGCGACATATAGTTGCAATGGCCATGAATTCGTTTCGTATTGTAGAAAGCTTCCAGATATTCAAAAATCAACTAGTAT
>OLPP01000244.1_pt1 | contig 56319 bp, 58 predicted proteins | sample 1643151 | NCBI WGS metagenome assembly OLPP01 (sample SAMEA3136679, study PRJEB25190) | human gut metagenome | biome: human gut; feature: human-associated habitat; material: faeces | place: Austria | collected 2013 | reverse complement strand
CCCCCTTACCCCCTAACGGGGGTGGCGATGGGCAGGTTAAACCTGAACGTCGCAAGGCAGAACGAATCGACTACGAATCCTTCCTGAACGCCTACAACACCGAAGTCGGTGACAGACTGCCACACGCTGTTGCGGTCAACGAGAAACGCAAACGCCGCCTGAAGAAAATCATCCCGCAACTGAAAACGCCAAACGTGGACGGTTTCAGAGCGTATGTCAGGGCGTTTGTGCATCAGGCCAAGCCGTTTTACTTCGGAGACAACGACACGGGCTGGACAGCTGATTTTGATTACCTGCTGAGGGAAGATTCGTTAACGGGAGTACGGGAAGGGAAGTTTGCAGACAGGGGGATTGCATGAAACAGGATATCGAAGCGAGCGTTATCGGTGGACTGCTGATTGGTGGATTAACACCAACCGCCAGCGACGTTCTGGCAACGCTGGAGCCGGAAGCGTTTTCAATTCCGCTCTACAGGAAAGCCTTCGAGGTTATCCGCAAGCAGGCGAGAAACAGAAACCTAATCGATGCGCTGATGGTTGCCGAGGCGTGCGGAGAGGAGCATTTCACGTCAATCCTGATGACCAGCAAAAACTGCCCGAGTGCCGCAAACCTGAAGGGATATGCCGGAATGGTCGCGGATAACTATCACCGCCGTCTGGTGCTGGAAATCATGGATGAAATGCGTGAACCAATTCAGAGCGGAACCATCGACGCATCGAGTCAGGCGATGGATGAACTTGTAAAGCGTCTTTCAGCCATCAGAAAGCCCCGTGACGAGGTTAAACCTGTACGGTTAGGGGAAATCATTACTGACTACACTGACACGCTTGACAGGCGTCTGAGGAACGGAGAAGAGTCAGATACCCTGAAGACCGGAATCGAAGAACTTGATGCCATCACCGGAGGGATGAACGCGGAAGACCTGGTGATAATCGCTGCTCGTCCTGGTATGGGGAAAGCAATGGCGCTAAGCGAAGGGATTTTACTTGCAGATGGCACCTGGACTACTCACGGAGAAGTCAAAATTGGCGATCGCATCGCGTCAATAGACGGGCTTCCTTCGGAGGTAATTGGCGTCTTCCCACAAGGGAAGAAATTCACATATTTAGTCACCTTTGAAGACGGACGTAGCGTGAAATGTGCCGACAGCCACTTATGGGAAATTTCATCATCAAGATTTACTGGTAAACGCGTTGTTGATACTGATGCGCTGGCTGGGATGCTACAAAAAACACGTTATCAGGGAAGAATAAGAGTGCCATCCTTGACCGGAGACTTTGGTAAAAATATTCCCCTTGATGGTTGGGTTATTGGGGCTCTACTTGGTGACGGTTCGTTGATAAAAGGCATCAAATTCACCAACTCGGAAGAATATGTCCTGAGCCGTATGAGTGATGCAATTGCACCATTGCGACTGGTTAAGGTAGGAGAGAATGATTATTTGATAAGCAACCAAAAAGGCCAGAAGAACCCACTATTGGACAAACTACGTGGCATTGGGGTGATCGGGAAAGGTGCGTCCGAGAAGGAAATCCCAGCAGAAATTTTTAGTGCTAGCAAAGAAATACGTACCGGTGTTTTAACTGGCCTTCTCGAGACAGATGGCTGGGTTGAGAAGTCCGGATGCATCCGCTTTAGTTCATCCAGTCAGAAATTAGCTAAAGGATTAGTAAGGCTTGTTAGATCTTTAGGTGGAACCGCCAAAGAATCCAGCAGGACGGGAATAGTTTACACGTACAAAGGAGAGAAGCATGACGGACTTGATGCACACATGGTCAGCATGAAGTTGCCATCATCTTTGATAGAGCAAATTCACTCACCACGTTTACGCAAAAATCTCGGGATTAACAGGCTTGGCGACCTTGGTGTGGGTATCAAATCGGTTGAAGTTGTTGAGCCAGAAGAGTGTCTCTGCATCATGGTAAGCCATCCTAGCCATCTCTATGTGACAACGGATTACATCGTTACGCACAATACGGAACTGGCGCTGAAGATTGCCGAAGGCGTTGCAAGCCGCGTTATTCCTGGTTCTGACGTCCGGCGCGGAGTGTTGATTTTCTCGATGGAAATGAGCGCATTGCAGATCGCAGAGCGAAGCATTGCCAACGCCGGGAGGATGTCGGTTAGCGTACTGCGAAATCCTGCATCGATGGATGACGAGGGCTGGGCACGTGTTGCTAAAGGCATGAGTCAGCTTGCAGATTTGGATGTATGGGTAGTCGATGCCTCGCGGTTATCGGTCGAAGAAATTCGCTCAATCGCAGAACGGCACAAACAAGAAAATCCAAACCTGTCACTCATCATGGCAGATTATCTTGGCCTGATTGAGAAGCCGAAAGCAGACCGCAACGACCTCGCAATTGCTCACATCTCAGGAAGCCTGAAGGCGATGGCGAAAGACCTGAAAACACCGGTTATCTCCCTGAGTCAGCTTTCGCGCGATGTTGAGAAGCGACCAAACAAACGCCCGACAAACGCAGATTTGCGTGATTCAGGAAGCATTGAACAGGACGCAGACTCAATCATCATGCTCTATCGGGAAGCGGTATATGACGAGAACAGTAGCGCCGCGCCATTTGCTGAAATCATCGTGACGAAAAACCGTTTTGGCTCGCTTGGTACGGTTTACCAGCGGTTCTGTAACGGACACTTTGTTGCATGTAACCAGGATGAAGCCAGACAGATTTGCACAGCATCAAATGCACCTGCTGCGCGTGGCAGACGATATGCACAAGGGGCGGACGTATGACCATCTACATCACTGAGTTAATAACAGGCCTGCTGGTAATCGCAGGCCTTTTTATTTGTGGGAGAGTAAATCGTGGTTGAGTTAATTTTTTCTGCATTGAGGATTCTCGGTGCTATGTGGATGGTGGCGACGTTCATTGTGGTTGCCAGCAGTTTTGTCCGGTTGGTAGGCGAAGGTAAAGACCTGGTTGGTGTGCTTTTCGGTAGCATTTTTCTGTGGGTGATTATCGGTGTTATGCCTGTTGTCGTAGCAAAAATGGCGTGGCGTTTTGTGAGTTGAACTGAGGGTAAGTATCGATGGACGAATCAAGAAAGCAGTTTGAAGAAAGTTGGTTGCGACGTGGAGGCGAATCCTCAGACCTTATCCGTTACCCTGAAAATCACCATGAAATTGGCAGTGGTAATATTGGTGGTCAATACGTGATGGACGATGTTCAAGGCCACTGGCAAACGTGGCAGGCATCGCGATCAGCTATTGAAATAACCGCGCCAAAGTTTATCGACAGCAGAGAAGCATTAGCCAAAGGGTTTACTGTTGATTATTCCAATGGCTTCGGTGATGCAATGGATGCTTATGAGGAAAACATCCGCGCTGCTGGAATCAAAGTGAAGGAGTGAGCATGAGTCGACGAAGTAGCTTTTTGGGGTTTGTAATATTCCTGTCCTGCACTGGTTACATCGTAATCTGGTCAATTTCGAACATTGACCGTGGCGGGGAATATCTCATTGTAATGTTCTTTCCTTTGTTTCTTGGGTGGTACGCCGCAAGGTTGCTGGAAGAATGGGGTTACAGGCATAAAAAATAAAGGAGTGTTCAGTGAAGCAAACAATATTCCTCAGAACTAAGCAACAACAGCAAGCCGCAATCAACGCCATCCTCGAAACTCCTCTCGATAAAGACAGGCCAGTCACCATCCGCATTACTGACTACAAGCGCAACCTTGACCAGAACGCAAAATTTCACGCGATGCTGGCGGATATCGCACGTCAGGTTCAATGGTGCGATAAATGGTTAAAACCAGAACAATGGAAGGTTTTGTTGATCAGCGGTCATGCAGTGGCAACAAAGCAGGAAGCTGATGTTTTACCCGGCCTTGAAGGCGAATACGTCAACATTCGCGAAAGCAGCGCGCAGATGAGCGTGAAGCGTATGGCAAGTCTGATCGAGTACACAACAGCATGGGCTATTGGTCAGGGTGTCAGATTTACCGACAGGAGGTACGAATGAGACGACAGCGACGAAGTTTCACCGACATAATCTGCGAAAACTGCAAATACCTTCCAACGAAACGCTCCAGAAATAAACGCAAGCCAATCCCAAAAGAATCTGACGTAAAAACCTTCAACTACACGGCTCACCTGTGGGATATCCGGTGGCTAAGACATCGTGCGAGGAAATGACAATGGATTATTCACAGTTAAGTGATTTTGAAATTAACAAGCGAGTGGCAATTTGCTGTGGATTTGCTCCCGAAGATTGCGAAATCGCAAAGTTGGGAACATCAATCGTTGGTGTTGAGTGGGATGACGAAACTGGTTATGCAATAAAAACGGTTGATTACTGTAAAAGACCATCAGACGCATGGCCGATTATCACTGAAAACAACATCAGCATAATTTTAGACAATCCCTCAATGCCGTGCGCTACAGACAACGCAAGGGACTTGTTTGATGATGCCGGACCGAATGTTGGTGTCGCATATGACAATCCACTCCGTGCCGCCATGATTGTCTTTCTCATGATTCAGGACGCCAATAATGCTTAGCCCATCCCAATCCCTCCAATACCAGAAAGAAAGCGTCGAGCGGGCTTTAACGTGCGCTAACTGCGGTCAGAAGCTGCATGTGCTGGAAGTTCACGTGTGCTCCGATTGCTGCGCAGAGCTGATGAGCGATCCGAATAGCTCAATGTACGAGGAAGAAGACGATGAATGAGTTAATAAATGGCAACGCCATCAAAATGACAAGCATTGAAATCGCTGAGTTGGTAGAAAGCCGCCATAGCAATGTAAAAGTATCCATAGATAGATTGGTGAAACGTGGCGTTATCAAGCCTCCTGCATTGCAGCACACTAACATAATCAATGATTTAGGTGTTATTACCGGGAAGCGTTATTTCTACGTCTTCGAGGGCGAACAAGGAAAGCGAGACAGCATTATTGTCGTCGCCCAATTGTCGCCAGAGTTCACCGCTCGCCTTGTTGACCGCTGGCGAGAGCTTGAAGAAGCTGCGGTTAATATCCCCAAAACGCTACCGGAAGCGTTGCGCCTTGCTGCTGACCTTGCTGAGCAGAAAATGCAACTGGAAAACCAGCTCGCAATTGCCGCACCTAAAGTTGAGTTTGCCGATCGAGTTGGCGAAGCCAGCGGAATTTTGATTGGAAACTTTGCAAAGGTTGTCGGTATTGGTCCGAACAAACTGTTTGCGTGGATGCGCGATCACAAAATCCTTATTGCTTCAGGTTCCCGGCGCAATGTGCCAATGCAGGAATATATGGATCGCGGCTATTTCACAGTGAAAGAAACAGCGGTCAACACAAATCACGGAATACAGATATCGTTCACCACAAAAATCACCGGGCGTGGTCAACAGTGGCTGACCAGAAAGCTGCTCGATAACGGAATGCTGAAAGTAACCGGGGAGGCTGCTTAATGGCTAACCTACGCAAAGAAGCACGCGGCAGAGAATGCCAGGTACGTATTTACGGCGTATGCAATGGCAACCATGAAACTACAGTTCTGGCACATTACCGGATGGCTGGAATTTGCGGAACGGGAATGAAACCTGACGACCTGATCGGCGCATGGGCTTGTAGCGCGTGTCACGATGAAATCGACCGACGCACCCATAACCTCGACAACAAAGACGCCAGACTTTCCCACCTGGAAGGCGTGATCAGGACGCAGGCGATACTGCTGAAGGAGGGGAAGATTAAGCCATGAACGAATATCAGTTTGTGCTTCCATACCCGCCGTCGGTGAACACCTACTGGCGAAGACGGGGAAGCCAATACTACATCAGCGATAAAGGCCAGAAATACCGAAAAGACGTTCAGCAAATCATCCGCCAACTCAAGTTAGACATTTTCACCAAATCACGACTCCGCATCAAAGTCATCGCAGACGTTCCAGACTCCCGCCGCCGCGACCTCGATAACATCCTGAAAGGTTTACTCGATTCCCTTATCCACGCCGGATTTGCGGAAGACGACGAGCAATTCGATGACATTCGCGTAATTCGTGGTGTGAAAGTACCAGGCGGACGGCTTGGAATAAAAATCACCGAACTGGAGAACGCATGAACGCCACAATTCAAACGATACCAGAGCTTCTTATTCAGACACGAGGCAATCAGACCGAAGTGGCGAGGATGCTTTCCTGCGCAAGAGGAACAGTGCTCAAGTACAACCGAGACAGCAAAGGTGAGCGTCACGTAATAGTTAACGGCGTCCTGATGGTAACGCCAGGCAAAAAGGGAAGGCGATGAGCATAAGAGAACTAAACCTCACCAAAGAACAGCACGATTGGCTGAATGGCTGGCTTGAACTGTGGGGGGCATGGGTTTATTCAGGTCGTCTGGAAAAGCGCATGAGCAGCGTAATAGCTAAGTTCATGGAGAGCGTAGAGCCGGGAAGAGTTATGACAAGGCCAATGTGTAATGATGATGATGGAATGTTGATTTCTCAGGTCGTCGATTCCGTCATGTACATTGACAAGAAAGCCTTTGGCATCCTCCTCAGCTACTACGCTCATGGTTCATCTAAGCGAGCAATTGCATCCTACTATCACGCGACTGCAAAGCCACGCAAGATGTGTGGACGTGGTGGCGAGGGATGGAGAAAACCTTCACTGTCAACCTGTAGAAACGAAATTGACGACATCCTGAAAGCGTCATTATTTGTTTTATACCAGCCGATGCAAAATGCTTTCAAAATGCGTAAACGTGTTGAGAAAGTTAAGCATATTGCTGTTAAAAGCCTTGACATGCAATTATCCATTTAGCCATAATTAGAAGGTAAGCTGCCGTTAGTGACTCTTAAGTTGCAACGGTGGCTTTTTTATTTGCACAACAGGTAAGAGCATTGAACCCGCAGACCTCGCGGAATTGGTGAAAGGTGCCGCGCAGTGCTCTTATCGTTGTGGTGAATACGCAGGCTGATGCGTTAATCAGGTGAACGAGACACCCGCCGGTCCGTGATATGGCACACCGTGCCGGTCATATCTGCCGCGGTTAGGTTTACGAGGATTTCGTAAAGCTGGTCTAGGGTGAAGCCGTGAAAGCGGAGGAAGTAAAACGAGGCGTCGGTACACGCCTATCGTCATTAAGTCGGAGTTCAGCACCGACCGCCACAACCCAAACTGAGCCGTAGCCACTGGCTATCCTGAATTCATCAGTGATAGTTACGCTGCGGCCTTCTACACATGATCTTCGTGAAAGCGGGTGGCAGGAGGTCGCGCTAACAACCTCCTGCCGTTTTGCCCGTGCATATCGGTCACGAACAAATCTGATTACTAAACACAGTAGCCTGGATTTGTTCTATCAGTAATCGACCTTATTCCTAATTAAATAGAGCAAATCCCCTTATTGGGGGTAAGACATGAAGATGCCAGAAAAACATGACCTGTTAGCCGCCATTCTCGCGGCAAAGGAACAAGGCATCGGGGCAATCCTTGCGTTTGCAATGGCGTACCTTCGCGGCAGATATAATGGCGGTGCGTTTACAAAAACAGTAATCGACGCAACGATGTGCGCCATTATCGCCTGGTTCATTCGTGACCTTCTCGACTTTGCCGGACTAAGTAGCAATCTCGCTTATATAACGAGCGTGTTCATCGGCTACATCGGTACTGACTCGATTGGTTCGCTTATCAAACGCTTCGCTGCTAAAAAAGCCGGAGTAGAAGATGGTGGAAATCAATAATCAACGTAAGGCGTTCCTCGATATGCTGGCGTGGTCAGAGGGAACTGATAACGGACGTCAGAAGACCAGAAATCATGGTTATGACGTCATTGTTGGCGGAGAGCTATTCACTGATTACTCCGATCACCCTCGCAAACTTGTCACGCTAAACCCAAAACTCAAATCAACAGCCGCCGGACGTTACCAACTTCTTTCCCGTTGGTGGGATGCCTATCGCAAGCAGCTTGGCCTGAAAGACTTCTCTCCGAAAAGCCAGGACGCTGTTGCACTGCAACAGATTAAAGAGCGTGGCGCTTTGCCGATGATTGATCGCGGTGATATCCGTCAGGCAATCGACCGTTGCAGCAATATCTGGGCTTCACTGCCGGGCGCTGGTTATGGTCAGTTCGAGCATAAGGCTGACAGCCTGATAGCAAAATTCAAAGAAGCAGGCGGAACGGTCAGAGAGATTGAGGTATGAGCAGGGTCACCGCGATTATCTCCGCTCTGATTATCTGCATCATCGTCTGCCTGTCATGGGCTGTTAATCATTACCGTGATAACGCCATTACCTACAAAGCCCAGCGCGACAAAAATGCCAGAGAACTGGAGAAGGCGAACGCCACCATCGCTGACATGCGGAAGCGTCAACGTGATGTAGCAGAACTCGACGCCAGATACACAAAGGAGCTTGCTGATGCTAACGCGACTATCGAAAGTCTCCGTGCTGATGTTTCTGCTGGTCGTAAGCGCCTGCAAGTCGCCGCCACCTGTGCAAAGTCAACGACCGGAGCCAGCGGCATGGGCGATGGAGAAAGCCCAAGACTTACAGCAGATGCTGAACTCAATTATTACCGTCTCCGAAGTGGAATCGACAGGATAACCGCGCAGGTTAACTACCTGCAGGAATACATCAGGACGCAATGCCTGAAATAATTTTTTTGCAAATCACAAAGTCCATTTAATGAGCCTCGCGATGCGGGGCTTTTTTTACATCTGAATTTCACAGCGCATCTCACGCGCATATTACATCACCCGAGCCTTTCAGAAAGTTGAGCCTGAGAACTGCCGTATATGGTGGCGACCATCTCGGGGCGGCTTTTCTGTGAGACAGGCTCACTTTCTAAAAGGTAAAGACGCTATGAATCATCAATTGGCTAATCTCGATTTCCGGGACATGGTGGTTGTTTCTGGTGATCGCGTGATCACAACCTCCCGCAAGGTAGCAGCTTACTTCGACAAGCAGCATCACCACATCATTCAGAAAATCGAAAAGCTAGACTGTTCGGATGAATTTCTAACCAGCAACTTTTCGCGGGTTACCTATGAACACAAGGGTAATCAGTATGTTGAATATGAAATTTCCAAAGACGGCGCGATGTACATCATCATGTCGTTTACCGGCAAAAAAGCTGCCGCCATCAAAGAGGCGTTTATCAAAGCATTTAATTGGATGCGTGACAGGCTGATGGAGATGGCTCACTCATACCAAAGAGAGCACAACGAGTTAATGCTGGAGTTCATGAAGGAAAAGGATGTTGCCAGTATGTCAGGACGCTTGCTGAACCGCTGGGGCAGGATCAAAAAACCGCAACTCATAGCAAGAATCGAAAGGCTTGAGCAGCAGGCGCAAATATCGATCCCAGGACTGCCAAAGTGACCATTCCAAAGCCCATCTACGGGTGGGCTTGATAATGAAACCGTGATTTACATCCCCACAATCCGGGTATGTAAAAGATAGTTCAGGCGAGAACAGATTTAACTAAATCTGTGCACCACCAGTTGCGGCAGTACAGCGAAACAACCCAAGCCAGAAAGTGGGGAAATAACACTGGCAGCCACTGAAAGATGAACCTCCAGCCTTATGGCAAAAAAGATTCTTTGTGGTGGCGGACTGATGGAAAGACATCGGTTATTGCAGAGACCATTCAATGAGTGGTCTCGACAATGGCTTATACCCTGCACGGGATATCTTAACTGATATCCCTTTTAACGGATAAACGGAGCCAACAATGGCAGAGATTATTCCCATGACTGAAGAACAGAAATTCCAGTTAGAGATTTACAAACTGGTCATGAACCAGAACGCAGCCGCAGAAGAAGCATTTCAGTTCATTGGCACTGACGAGCTGAAGCTTGAGCTATTCAAAATTCACTTCCAGTCAGGCGGCGCTAATTCAGATATCACGATCCGCACATTCGAAGCGGTGCGTAAATCGAAGGAAGCGTTAGACCTGTTCACCACCGGAGCATAAACATGGCAACTCAAGGTTTCGACAACCCATCCAAATTCCGCGATGAATGGGATAAGCAAGCAGAAGGGAAATAATCAATATGGCAGCACCAAAGGGCAACCGATTTTGGGAGGCCCGCAGTAGTCATGGGCGAAATCCTAAATTCGAATCGCCTGAGGCGCTGTGGGCAGCTTGTTGTGAATACTTCGAGTGGGCTGATGATAACCCGCTATGGGAGGGTAAGGTATTTTCATATCAGGGAGAAATAATTAAGGCTAATGTCCCTAAGATGCGAGCCATGACTATTTCAGGATTGTGTACCTTCCTTGATATCACCAGGCAAACATGGGGAACCTTCCGGTCAATGGAAGGTTTTTCTGACGTCACATCACGAGCGGAAGACATCATCTACGACCAGAAGTTCTCTGGCGCAGCCGCTGACCTTCTCAACGCTAACATCATCGCCCGTGATTTGGGCCTCAAAGAGCAGTCGCAAGTTGAAGACGTGACACCTGATAAGGGAGATCGCGATAAGCGACGCTCTCGTATCAAGGAGCTATTCAACCGTGGAACTGGACGCGATTCTTGATAACCTGAGCGACGAAGAGCAAATCGAGTTGCTCGAGCTACTCGAAGAAGAAGAGAACTACCGGAACACACACCTGCTATATGAATTTACGCCATACAGCAAACAGCGTGAGTTCATCGACGCCGGGCATGACTATCCAGAGCGATGTTTTATGGCTGGTAACCAGCTTGGTAAGTCATTTACTGGTGCTGCTGAAGTCGCGTTTCACCTTACCGGGCGTTATCCGGGCACAAAAGGCTATCCTGCTGATGGTAAATATGGCGGGGAGTGGAAAGGTAAGCGTTTCTATGAGCCTGTTGTCTTCTGGATTGGTGGCGAGACAAACGAGACTGTAACCAAAACGACTCAACGCATCCTGTGCGGTCGTATTGAAGAGAATGATGAGCCGGGCTACGGTTCAATACCGAAAGAGGACATCATTAGCTGGAAGAAGTCTCCTTTCTTTCCGAACCTTGTTGATCATCTTCTGGTTAAGCATCACACGGCTGATGGCGTTGAAGATGGCATTTCAATCTGCTACTTCAAACCATACTCGCAAGGCCGCGCTCGCTGGCAGGGTGACACAATCCACGGCGTGTGGTTTGACGAAGAGCCACCATACAGCATTTATGGCGAAGGGCTTACCCGTACCAACAAATACGGGCAATTCTCAATTCTGACGTTTACCCCGCTGATGGGGATGTCTGATGTTGTTACCAAGTTCCTGAAGAATCCCAGCAAGTCGCAGAAAGTGGTCAACATGACCATCTATGACGCTGAGCACTACACCGACGAGCAGAAAGAGCAAATCATCGCATCCTATCCTGAGCATGAGAGAGAGGCGCGTGCTCGCGGTATTCCTACGATGGGTAGTGGTCGAATCTTCCAGATACCGGAAGAGACGATTAAGTGTCAGCCGTTCGAGTGTCCTGACCACTTCTACGTAATTGGCGGGATGGATTTTGGATGGGATCACCCACAGGCGCAGGTTCAGCTTTGGTGGGATAAGGACGCAGACACAATCTACGTTTCACGCGTGTGGAAGGCGAAAGAAAAAACAGCCGTTCAGGCGTGGGGAGCCGTTAAATCATGGGCGCATAAAGTGCCAACCGCATGGCCTCATGACGGAAACCAGCATGAGAAGGGCGGCGGTGAGCAGCTCAAAGGGCAGTATGCAGACGCTGGATTTATGATGTTACAGGAGCATGCGACATGGCCTGATGGCGGTAATGCTGTTGAGCCTGGCATCACTGAATTACGCGACATGATGCTCGATGGTCGCTTCAAAGTATTCAACACCTGTGAGCCATTCTTTGAGGAGTTCCGCCTCTATCACCGTGATGAAAACGGGAAGATCGTCAAGCTTAACGACGACGTGCTATCCGCCGTTCGCTATGCATACATGATGCGCCGCTTCGCCAAAATGATGCGCGACATCAAAAAACCAAAAGAGAAAAAGATACCAGCCCCAATCAGGCCCATCGCACGGAGAACTTAAATGGCCGACGAAAACAGACTCAATTCCATTCTGTGTAAGTTTGACGCGGACTGGATGGCGAGCGATGAAGCCAGAACCGAGGCGACAAATGACCTGTATTTTAGCCGAGTGTCGCAATGGGATGACTGGCTATCAAACTACACGACCCTGCAATATCGCGGACAATTCGATGTTGTTCGCCCGGTGGTCAGGAAACTGGTCGCAGAGATGCGACGGAACCCTATCGACGTTCTATTCAGACCAAAAGACGGCGCTAATCCTGATGCTGCCGATGTGTTGATGGGAATGTATCGTACCGATATGCGCCATAACACGGCAAAAATTGCCGTTAACGTTGGCGTTCGTGAGCAGATAGAGTCCGGCGTTGGTGCATGGCGTCTGGTCACACAGTACGAAGACAACGACCCAACAAGCAACAATCAGGTAATTCGACGCCTGCCAATTCATGAAGCCTGCTCACACGTCATATGGGACGCCAACAGCAAGCAGATGGATAAGAGCGACGCTAAGCACTGCACGGTGATTAACGCCTTGTCGCGCAATGGCTGGAAAGAGTTCGCAGAGGATTACGGTATTGATCCTGACACCATGCCATCTTTCCAGAATCCGAACGACACATGGCTGTTTCCGTGGGTATCGAATGATGTCGTCTACGTCGCTGAGTATTACGAGGTAGAAGAGAAGAAGGAGAAAGTCTTCATCTACCGCGACCCGCTGACAGGTGAGCCGGTCAGCTATTACCAGCAGGATATTAAAGACGTTATCGACGACCTGGCTAATCGTGGATTCATTAAGGTAGCAGAGCGTAAGGTGAAGCGTCGGCGTGTGTATAAGTCGATCATCACCTGCACGCAGATACTGAAAGACCGCGAGAAGATAGCCGGAGAGCATATTCCAATCGTTCCAGTGTATGGCGAATGGTCATTCGCTGGTGACAAGGAGTGCTACGAAGGAGTGGTAAGGCTGACGAAAGACGGTCAGCGCCTTCGTAACATGATCATGTCATTCAACGCCGATATTGTTGCTCGTTCACCGAAGAAGAAACCGACCTTCTTCCCTGAGCAAATCGAAGGCTACGAATACATGTACGGTGGAAATGATGACTATCCGTACTATTTGCAGAACAAGACCGATGAAAACGGTAACGACCTGCCGATTGGTCCAATCTCCTACATGGAAAACCCTGAAGTGCCGCAAGCCAACGCTTACATGCTTGAGGCTGCCACCAACGCAGTGAAAGAGGTGGCTAGTCTTGGCGTTGATGCGCAGGCGGCAAATGGTCAGGTCGCTTTCGATACCGTCAATCAACTGAACATGCGGGCAGACCTTGAGACATACGTGTTTCAGGATAACCTGGCTACCGCAATGCGACGTGATGGCGAGATTTATGCCTCAATGGTCAACGATATTTATGACGTTCCTCGCCATGTAACGCTGACTCTTGAAGACGGAAGCGAGAAAGACGTTCAACTCTACGCGCAAGTTGTCGATTACCAGTCCGGCAATGTGGTCACACTCAACGACATTCGCGGTCGCTATGAGTGCTATACAGACGTTGGACCATCCTTCCAGAGTATGAAGGAACAGAACCGCGCAGAGATTCAGGAGTTACTAACCAAGGTTCCGCAAGGTACTCCAGAGTTCCAGATGCTGATGCTGCAATACTTCACGCTGCTTGACGGTAAAGGCGTCGAGATGATGCGAGAGTACGCGAACAAGCAACTGGTGATGATGGGGCTGAAGAAACCAGAAACACCTGAAGAGATGGAGATGGTACAGCAGGCTCAACAGCAGCCGCAGCAGCCATCAGCAGAGCAAATTCAGGCGCAGGGTATCCTTCTGCAAGGTCAGGCTGAATTGCTCAAGGCAGAGAACCAACAGGCGCAGATTCAGGTTGAAGCTGCCAAGGTTGAAGCTCAAAACCAACTCAACGCCGCGAAGATTGCAGAAATCTTCAACAATATGGACCTCGACAAGCAGGCAGAACTGCGTGAGTACCTCAAGCTCGTAGGTCAATTCCAGCAACAGCGCAGCAAAGATGCTCGTGCTAACGCTGAGCTGCTTCTTAAAGATGCAGACCAGACTCATTCACAACGCATGGATTTCGCGAATCTTATGCGTCAAGTTCAAATCCCCTCCGGCGGAGTAGCCGAGACACCTCAATAAGAGAGAGTTAATCATGGACCAAACCACCGACATTCAGGCTTCTGAAGAATTAACCCTGCCCGGCAATCATGCAGCGGCATCTGCTGATGGCTTAGTTGTCGATAATGCCAACGACAACGCAGGTCAGGAAGAAGGCTTCGAGATTGTCCTGAAAGACGATGAGAAACCAAAACAAGACCCGGCAACTAATGCTGAATTTGCCCGTCGCCGCATCGAACGCAAACGCCAGCGTGAGCTTGAGCAGCAGATGGAAGCGGTTAAGCGTGGAGAGTTGCCGGAGCACCTGCGGGTGAACCCTGAGTTACCAAAACAACCAGACCCTAACGATTATCTTTCCGAAGACGCACTGGCTAAGTACGACTATGACCAGAGCCGCGCACTGGCTGCCTTCCAGCAGGCAAACAGTGAATGGCAGATCAAGGCTATGGACGCACGAAGCCAGGCTGTCGCCGAGCAGGGTCGCAAAACTCAGGAGTTCACCCAGCAATCAGCGCAATACGTCGAGGCAGCCCGTAAGCACTACGACGCAGCGGAAAAGCTAAATATCCCTGACTATCAGGAGAAAGAGGATGCATTCATGCAACTGGTGCCGCCAGCAGTCGGTGCCGACATCATGCGCCTCTTCCCGGAGAAATCCGCTGCTCTCATGTATCACCTTGGTGCTAATCCTGAGAAAACACGCCAGTTGCTGGCGATGGACGGGCAATCCGCGCTGATTGAACTCACTCGACTGTCAGAACGTTTAACTCTCAAGCCTAGAGCCAAGCCTGTTTCAGAAGCCCCGTTACCTGATGAACCCATTCAGGGACATGCTGTTGCTGCAAATATCTCTGCGATTGAAAAGCAGATGGAAGCGGCAGCAAACAAAGGGGATGTAGAGACGTACCGCAAGCTCAAGGCGCAACTGAATAAAGGAATTCGATAATGGCATTAAATGAAGGTCAACTGGTCACGTATGCTCTGGATGAAATCATCGAAACCGTCCAGAACCTGACGCCAATGGCGTCCAAAGTGACAAAATACACCCCTCCGGCAGAATCCATGCAGCGTTCAAGCAACACCGTGTGGATGCCTGTTGAGCAGGAAGCGCCAACCCAGACTGGCTGGGATTTAACTGGCAACGCAACCGGGATTCTGGAACTCTCCGTGAAATGCAACATGGGCGATCCGGATAACGATTTCTTCGAGCTTCGTGCAGATGACCTGCGTGATGAGCGTTCTTACCGTCGCCGCATCCAGGCATCAGCCAAAAAACTGGCGAATAACATTGAGTCAGCAATTGCCAAACAGGCAACTGAAATGGGCTCGCTTGTTGTTCACGATACCCGCGCAATTGGTCCATCTACTGGCCTGTCTGGCTGGGATTTTGTGTCTGATGCAGAGCGCCTGATGTTCTCCCGTGAGCTAAACCGCGACATGGGCATCAGTTACTTCCTGAACCCTGACGATTACCGCAAAGCAGGCCGCAACCTGGTAGATGGTGACATCTTTGGGCGCGTTCCTGAAGAAGCGTATCGCAACGGTACTATTCAGCGTCAGATTGCTGGCTTTGATGAAATTCTTCGCTCACCGAAACTTCCTGCAGTTACCAAGTCAACCGCTACTGGTGTAACTGTTTCTGGTGCGCAGAAGTTTAAGCCGCAGGCATACACCCTTGATACCGATGGTAACAAAGAGAACGTCGACAACCGTGTTGCAACGGTGACCGTATCCTCCACCACCGGATTTAAGCGCGGCGACAAAATCAGCTTCACTGGTGTGAAATTCCTGTCTCAGATGGCGAAGAACGTGCTAACTGATGATGCGACTTTCTCAATCACCCGTGTGATCGATAGTACTCACATCGAAATCACGCCGAAGCCGATTGCGCTTGATGACGCGTCACTGACAAAAGAAGAGAAGGCTTACGCTAACGTAAACACCTCTCTTGCTGATACCACTCCGGTAAACGTTCTGAACGTGGCAACAACCACCGCTAATGTGTTCTGGGCTGATGACTCAATCCGTCTGCTGTCTCAGCCGATCCCGGTAACCCATGAACTGTTTGCTGGCATGAAAACGTCTTCCTTCAGCATTCCTGGTATTGGTGTTAACGGCATCTTCGCAACGCAGGGTGATATCAACACTCTGTCTGGTAAGTGCCGTATTGCTGTGTGGTATTCAGCATGTGCTGTACGACCAGAGGCAATTGGTGTTGGTCTGCCTAACCAGACCGCGTGATAACCAGAGGGAGCTTCGGCTCCCTTTTTTATCTGGAGACAAGCATGACACACATGATATTTCGTCATGGCGACATGAAGAAATGGAAAGGCGTTGGATACGACTTTGAAATCGTGAAAGCCGAAGAGCTTCAGGAATATCTGGATGCTGGCTGGTTTGCACATCCTGATGATCTTCTGAAGGATGTTGCAGAGCCAGAGCCAGAGCCAGAGCCAGAGCCAGAGCCAGAGCCAGAAGAAAAACAGCGTAAAAAGCCTGGTCGAAAACCTAAGGCGGCAGCAGATGAACCTGACAACGAAGGGTGATTTAGTTCTTGCGGCATTACGTAAGCTCGGTGTGGCATCAAATGCCACGTTAACCGATGTCGAACCTCAGTCCATGGAAGACGGCGTCAACGACCTTGAAATGATGATGGCTGAATGGCTTGGCGGTGATGCGTCACCTGGTATCAACGTTGGCTACATTTTTGCTGATGCAGATGTCGCTCCGGATCCGGGCGATGAGCACGGTTTATCAAATAACGCTATCAATGCCGTCATTTTCAACCTTGCCTGCCGCATTGCTCCGGATTATGCGCTGGAAGCGTCAGCAAAACTTATAACCACTGCCAGATACGGGAAAGAGCGACTCGTCAAACTGTCTGCAATGGACAGAGCAAAAGCCGCTAAATGTAAGTCCGGTTATCCAAACCGTATGCCTGTTGGTAGCGGTAATCAGTTGGCGAAGTGGAACGGTTGGAATTACTTCCAGCGAAAGGAACCTTGCGATAACGGGAGCGAATAATGCCGATTCAGCAACTTCCGCTTATGAAAGGTGTCGGCAAAGACTTTCGAAACGCGGACTATATCGACTATCTGCCAGTGAATATGCTGGCTACGCCCAAAGAAATACTCAACAGCAGCGGATATCTTCGCTCATTCCCGGGCATTGCAAAACGCTCTGATGTGAACGGTGCATCTCGAGGCGTCGAGTACAACATGGCGCAGAATGCTGTCTATCGTGTGTGTGGCGGCAAGCTCTACAAAGGCGAAAGCGAAGTCGGTGATGTTGCCGGAAGTGGTCGCGTATCAATGGCGCATGGTCGGACATCACAGGCGGTAGGCGTTAATGGTCAACTGGTCGAGTATCGCTATGATGGTACGGTTAAAACCGTCTCAAACTGGCCTACAGACAGTGGATTCACTCAGTATGAGTTAGGTTCAGTTCGCGACATTACGCGCTTACGTGGGCGTTATGCGTGGTCAAAAGACGGAACTGATTCATGGTTTATCACTGACCTTGAAGACGAATCGCATCCTGACCGCTACAGCGCACAATATCGCGCAGAATCGCAGCCGGACGGCATCATCGGTATCGGCGCATGGCGAGACTTCATCGTCTGCTTTGGTTCATCGACGATTGAATATTTCTCCCTGACTGGTGCAACCACCGTTGGTGCCGCTTTGTATGTTGCACAACCATCGCTGATGGTGCAGAAAGGCATTGCCGGGACTTACTGCAAAACGCCGTTTGCTGATTCGTATGCTTTCATCAGCAATCCGGCAACGGGTGCGCCGTCTGTGTACATCATTGGTTCCGGTCAGGTATCACCAATCGCCAGCGCGAGCATTGAGAAAATCCTCCGCTCCTACACTGCTGATGAACTGGCTGATGGTGTGATGGAATCGCTGCGATTTGATGCGCATGAACTGCTGATTATCCACCTTCCGCGCCACGTCCTCGTGTACGACGCATCTTCAAGCGCCAATGGTCCGCAATGGTGTGTGTTGAAAACAGGCCTGTATGACGATGTGTACCGCGCTATCGACTTCATTTACGAAGGCAATCAGATAACGTGCGGCGATAAGCTGGAATCGGTGACCGGGAAATTGCAGTTCGATATCAGCAGTCAGTATGGGCTTCAACAGGAACACCTGCTGTTTACTCCACTGTTCAAAGCGGATAACGCCAGATGCTTTGATCTGGAGGTGGAATCATCGACGGGTGTTGCGCAGTACGCTGACCGCCTGTTTCTGTCTGCAACCACTGACGGCATAAATTACGGGCGTGAGCAGATGATTGAGCAGAATGAACCGTTCGTTTACGACAAGCGCGTTTTGTGGAAGAAAGTAGGGCGCATCAGGAAAAATGTCGGTTTCAAATTGCGCGTTATCACGAAGTCACCTGTCACTCTGTCTGGCGCTCAGATAAGGATTGAGTAATGGCTGATTCGAATCTCAATGTGCCGGTAATCGTCCAGGCTACGCGGCTCGATACATCAGTTCTTCCACGCAATATCTTCTCGCAGTCGTATCTGCTTTACGTTATCGCACAGGGCACTGATGTTGGTAACGTGGCTAACAAAGCCAACGAGGCCGGACAGGGCGCTTATGATGCACAGGTCAGGAACGATGAGCAGGATGTCACCCTTGCAGACCATGAATCCAGAATTGAAGCTGCTGAAGCAACTCTCATCAATCATGAACATAGAATTGCAGCAGCGGAAAGCACTCTTGCAGATCATGAAACAAGGATTACGGCTGCCGAAACAGAGCTGGCTGATCACGAGACGCGAATTGCTGCCAATGAATCTGAGTTAGCAACTCATGATGCGCGCATAACTCAGAATACAACCGATATCGACGCACTTGATACCAGGCTCACAGCGGCAGAGGGAAGTATTTCGACGCTACAAAGCACAGTTGGTGATCACTCAACAAGAATATCTGCGCTTGAGTATGCCACCACGCGCAAGAAATCAGAGGTTGTTTACTCAGGGGTATCGGTAACAATTCCGACAGCGCCTACCAACCTTGTTAGCCTGCTGAAAACGCTCACGCCGTCATCCGGCTCGTTGGCACCATTCTTCGACACCGTTAACAACAAGATGGTTGTGTTCAACGAGAACAAAACCTTGTTCTTCAAGCTGTCGATCGTCGGGACGTGGCCCAGCGGAACCGCCAACAGGTCAATGCAGCTAACCTTTTCCGGCTCTGTTCCTGACACGCTGGTAAGCAGTCGCAACTCGGCGACAACGACCGATAACATCCTGTTAGCTACGTTCTTCAGCGTGGATAAAGACGGATTTCTTGCCACAAATGGCAGTACGTTAACCATCCAGTCAAATGGTGCGGCGTTTACTGCCACAACCATCAAGATAATCGCGGAGCAGTGATGATTCAGTTCAAACTAACGCGAAACATCGACCTGATCGAAGCAGTCGGAAATCACCCTGACATTATCGCCGGGAGCAACAACGGTGATGGATACGACTACAAACCTGATTGCCGTTACTTTGAGGTGAACGTGCACGGGCAGTTTGGCGGCATTGTTTACTATCAGGAGATTCAGCCGCTTACATTCGATTGCCACGCCATGTACCTGCCAGAGGTTCGTGGATTCAGCAAGGAAATCGGGCTGGCGTTCTGGCGATACATTCTGACTAACACCACCGTTCAGTGCGTAACATCGTTCGCTGCACGCAAATTCCGCCACGGTCAGATGTACTGCGCAATGATTGGCCTTAAGCGTGTAGGAACCATCAAGAAATACTTCAAAGGCGTGGATGACGTGACGTTTTACAGTGCTACACGCGAAGAACTAATCGACTTCCTGAATCACGGGAGATAGCCATGTTATATGCATTTAAGCTGGGCAGAAAACTGCGCGGCGAGGAACCTTATTGCCCTGAAAAAGGCGGGAAAGGTGGCAGTTCTGATAAAAGTGCAAAGTATGCCGCAGAAACTCAGAAGTATGCCGCAGACCTGCAAAATCAGCAGTTCAACACCATCATGAACAACCTGAAGCCGTTTACTCCTCTGGCTGGGAAGTATGTCGGCAGCCTTGAGAACTTATCGTCTCTGGAAGGGCAAGGTCAGGCACTTAACCAGTATTACAACTCTCAGCAGTACAAAGATCTTGCTGGTCAGGCTCGCTATCAGAGTCTGGCGGCAGCGGAAGCAACAGGTGGATTAGGTTCCACCGCAACCAGTAATCAGTTAGCAACAATCGCACCAACGCTTGGTCAGCAATGGCTATCTGGTCAGATGAACAACTACCAGAATCTGGCAAATATTGGTCTTGGCGCACTGCAAGGTCAGGCAAACGCCGGGCAGACATATGCCAACAACATGAGTCAGATTTCGCAGCAAAGTGCGGCTCTTGCAGCGGCAAATGCCAACAGACCATCAGCAATGCAATCTGCTATTGGCGGGGGTGCGTCTGGTGCTATTGCTGGGGCTGGACTTGCGAAATTAATTGGTTCATCAACTCCGTGGGGTGCTGGTATCGGTGCTGGTATCGGTCTGCTTAGTTCACTGCTTTATTAAGGGGTAATCAATGGCTACGTGGCAACAGGGTATTAATTCTGGTGGTTTTCTGGCTGGCATCGGTACGCAAAATGAGAATGCGCCAAAGGCAAGCGACATTAACGCAACGCTTGGTCTGATCCGCGAAAACAATGAACTGGCTCGCTCAGGTGCAAATAACGTTGGCCTGACCGCGTTACGTGGTCTGGCTGGAGTTGCTGATATTTACAATCAGGAACAGCAACAGAAAGCGATTAGTGCGTTCAATAAGGTTCACGCTGATGCATGGGCTTCTGGTGATCCATCGGGACTATTTAAGTTTGCCCGGGAAAATCCAGCGTTTGTTGCACAGGCACAACAGGCGTTTTCCGGTCTTAATGAGCAGCAACGCAACGATATGGGCGATTTAGCCATGAGGGCTAACGTCGCTCTTTCTCAGGGACCGGAAGCCTACAGTAAATTCATTACTGACAACAAGGACAGGTTAAATCGCGTTGGTGCTAATGCTGACTGGATGATTCAGACAGGTATCCAGAATCCAGAGCAGCTATCACACATGCTGACTACTATGACGCTAGGGGCTGTTGGTCCGGATAAAATGCTGGATTATCAGGATAAGATGGTTGGTCGCCAACTTGAGAAAGGGCGATTGGATGAAAGCATCCGTCAGGCTGACATGGAGAACGCGAGAGGATGGGCAAATATCCAAAACGCTCAACTAGACAGGGCTCAGCGGGCACAAATGCATAATGATAACGTAGCCCTGAAGTTGCAGGAATTAGGGATGAAACAACAGGAAAGCGGAAAGATTGACCCAAAACTTGTTCGAGATCTGAATAGTGATATTAATGGGTTCTCAAAGAATTATTCTGCAATGCGCAGTGCTTCTGACAACCTACAAGCCCTTGGGAAGCGCAACACTCCAGCCGCGCAGTTGGGAATGATTTTCAACTATATGAAATCGCTGGATCCGCAATCTGTGGTACGCGAAGGTGAGCAAGTGCAGGTAAAACGCACTGATGGAATATTTGGCACACTTGGTAACTATGTTAGCCAATTATCTAACGGCAAGATGCTGAATAATGAGCAAGTCCAAGACTTAATCAACACCTCAAAACTGATGGCAAATACTGAAGGCGAAAAGTTTAACCAGCAAATGGATGATTATCTTTCAACTTATGGAGATTCTCTCCCCAGCGGACTAACTAAGCAATTGCAATCCAGAAAAGCCAAGCTGTATGAAGATATTCAGCAGCCTGCGCAACAACAGAGCAATAACCAACAACCGACAAATACCCAACAGCAGCAGAGTCAATCCGGATCATATACCTCAAAATCAGGCATTCAATTTACGGTGGAATGATGAAAGTAACTGCAAACGGAAAGACATTTACCTTCCCTGATGGTACGAGCACGGAAGATATTGGCACCGCCATTGATGAGTATTTTGCTGGTCAGGCTGTTCAGCAACAAACAGTTAATCAGGCCAATAATGAACCAGCGCGTGAAGAACCATCATTGATGCAACAAGCTGGCGATTGGCTCACTGGTGGTCAAAGTGCAGGGCAAATTGCAGAACAGGCTGGTCGTGGTCTGGTAAACATACCATTTGACGTATTGCAGGGTGGCGCAAGTCTGATTAATGCAATCAGTCAGGGGCTTGGTGGGCCAAAAGTATTGGATGATGTCTATCGTCCAGTCGATCGACCGACAGACCCTTACGCGCAAGCCGGTGAAACAATTGGTGGGTATCTCCTGCCAATTGGCACAGCGGCAAAAGCTGCTGGAGCGCCAGCAAAGCTCGCTGGAGATATCGGTTCCGCAGGAAACATGATTGCAGGTTCTCTTGCTGATGCTGCAAATCAGGAGGGCGACTTTGCACAAAATGCTGCCATTAACGGTGGTATCAATATTGGTGCTCAGGGGATACTTTCTGGGGCTGGAAGGATCTTAACCTCTAAATCACCTCAAGTTCTTGGTGGCGGGGCAATAAATTCCGCTGCTGATGTTTCGAAAATGGCAAAGTCTGGTACAGGAAGAGAGATTATTGCCAGACAGTCAGCTAATGTGTCAGACGAAATAGCAAAAGCAGCAGATACTGCTGGAATAGATATCAACGCATTAACTCCTGGCATGAGATCAGGTAGTCGTGGTCTTGCTCAGGCGGAGGGGATTCTGGCGTCAAAGCCCGGAATTACACAGGATGCACACACCAAAGCATTCAGTGAAATAGAGTCGAAATTTAACTCAGCATTGGATGAGTTTGGGGCTGAAGCAGGAACTGCATCAGAAAAAAGTGCAGCCATAAAACAAAGGGTTTTGGCAAGTATTGATAAAATGAAAAATTCAGAAAAGGCCGCATGGGATAGCGTCCGCTCCACGATGCCTGACGCAAAGGCCAGAATGTCAAACCTGAACGCTACAATTCAGGGTGATATTTTGGCTGGCATGCCGCTAACTCCTGAGATGAAACAATTCGCATCTGCTTATGCTAAAACTGGTAAAAAAGGAATCACGTTTGATGCCATGAAGGCATGGCGAAGTAAACTTGCTGACGCAGAGCAGAAGTATATAAGGTCTGGTGAGGCAAATACGGCAAGGCGCATGGCTGAGCTTCGTGATGCAGCAACGGAAGATATGCGCATAATGGCTCAAAATGGCGGTTTTCTTGATGACTGGCAAAAAGCTAATGATCTGTCAAAAGCAAGATTTACAGCACAAGAACAGGCTGAAGCAGCGTTTGGTAGAGACCTTGCAACTGATCAGTTGGTAACTAATGGCTCTAAGGCGTTGCAGGGTTCAGCAAAAAGTGGAACAGGTCAGTTCCATAAAATAATAAGCGCCCTACCTGAGTCGGAACGCGCGCCAGCAATTGCATCAATATTACAAGATGCGGTATCGCAAGGGGTACGCGGAGGTAAGTCTGAAGAGGCTGGAATTAAGCATATCGCGACTATTCTTACCCCACAAAACGTGAAGGCAATTAGTCGATATTCTCCAGAGCTTGGTAGGATTGCTAGGGGGTTTGGAGAACTTGCAAGAGCAGCAACAAAGCCACTTCGATATGTTGAACAAACAGGGCGCTCTATGCCAGCCATTAGCACTCTTGAGAATGGCCTTCATCCAGTTTTAGAGAGCGTATTGTCTGGCGCTTTTCCAACCGCTGGCGCTATCGCAGGGTTCTCTGGAGGAGGTGTTATTGGAGCAATAGTGGGTGGCGCTGCAGGTGGAGCAATTGATGCAATAGCAAAAGGATCGATAGCGAAATTATCCGCAACCAGAAGTGGTCGTTACGCTATTGAAAAGGCTGTTCAAGAGGCGACAAAGGCAGTTAAAGTTGGGGCAAGTGATGGCGCATTAGCGGCGGCGGAACGCAGATTTATGGCAAATAAGGCCGCCGTAAAAGCAATTCGCGATGCACTAGGAAACGAAGAGTTCCAGCGTTTGTCGAGGGCTGGGATTGTGGCATCGCTAAGCGGAATGACACAGGAGTAATTAGTCGTCCACGGATGGATTGATCTTATCTCGTGCTTCACATTTGAATGGTTTGTCATTAGGATGTTTCCGGTTTTTTAGATATGGAAATTGATATGAAGAGGATTATTAGCGTCGTTGCTGGCGCTATCATGTTATCTGGGTGCGCAACTATTGTTGGTGACGAAACACAGCTTGTGCAAGTGAACAGCAATCCTTCCGGTGCGAGCTTTAAGGTAAAAGACGAATCAGGCGTGATTGTTGCGCAAGGTAAGACCCCGCAAGGAGTAACTCTTGCCAAGTCAGATGGTAGTTATTTTGGCAAAAAGAGCTACCAGATCACTATGGAAAAGGATGGGTACGAACCAGTTACCCTGCCAATCAAAGCCAATGCTAATGGTTGGTATATTGGTGGAAACCTTGTGTTTGGTGGGTTAATTGGTTGGCTTGCTGTTGATCCATTTAATGGTGGGATGTATACCTTGAAGCCAAAAGAGGCAAACGCATCTCTTATGCCTTCCACGAAGCAAGATTAAGAAATGAAACCCACCGTCAGGTGGGTTTTTTATAAGGAGAAATCATGACCATAGAAGAACGCCTGAACAACATTGAGTTGAACCAAACCCTGCTTGACCAGCGACTTTCAGATCTTGAGCTTAAAGATCTAGATGCGCAAATATCAGAAGCAGAAGCCAAGCTCTCCAGCTTAAACCACCGCAAGAAGCAAATCCGCAACAGAATCACTCAGGGACGCGGAAGCCGTTGAAATCCTAGTCTATTTTTTCTCAGAGCTCATATTGTAATAGGTGGTATAAATAGAGATTGATTTCTGACATGCTTCAAGAAATTGCTGCGGAGTCATCCCGAGCCTTGCTTGCTCTGTAGTAAGGAATCTCTGTAAGAATTCATTCCCACCTGGCATGTTTGTAGATTCTTGGAATATTGCCATTTGTTTGATTGCACCACACATACCAGCCATTTTAGAAGCTATCATGAGGCCTTGTATTTCATCAAAACTGCTATCGTCTGATTTTGTTTCTGCGTTAGCTATGCTCGAGAGACACAGGAGCAATAGGATAGCGATACGTTTCATTTTTCACCATTGCCATGCATACATTTTAACTTCTCAACATCATGCTCAAGCTCTATCAGTCGCGATGCTATAGTTGCAAGATCTAGCGCTTGAATGTGTTTGTTTTTTTCGGTCCACGCTTCAAGTGCCGCGACCATCTCAGCATTTAATGAACGAGAATTAGCCTCAGCCAGTTCAATAAGACGTTCCTTTATCTCTACAGGAAGCCTCAGATTCACTTGAGGGTTTTTGTACTTACGATCAGACATCGGCGCATCCTGAATAATTTTTTACCACAGGATATGTAGGTATCTATTGACTATCAATGCGTACCTAAATACTATGTATGCGTACCACATACAACGGAGGATGCAATGAAGGTAAAAACACTGCGTATGCCAGAGAAGCTAGAAAAAATCCTTGAAGAAAAAGCAAAGGAAGAGTGTCGCTCATTCAGCGCAGAAGTAATTAAACGGGTGTTGGACAGCCTGAAGAGAGAGGGGATAACGGTATGAGGTTTATTGAGGTTGATGAGATTGGCTATGAGAATGCACTTGGTAGAGGTAAATCTTTAGTTAACATTGATGGCATTGAATCGATAAGGAGTGGTGAATTTACGGAAATCAGAATGATGTCAGGCGGAATCATTCCTTGCCGTGACTCAGTAGAGTCAATCAAATCAAAAATGAGTGGTCAGTGGCTTTATAGCTACAGTGACTTACAAAAACAGTGAAGCCCCAACTGCTGGAACAGTCAGGGCTTCGGTATCAACAAATCGTCTTAGGAAATATTGACATGAAAAGTATAGCAACAGCAGCATCTACTATCAATGTACCATTCCACGGCGCAGAGCTTTATGTTGTCAATCACAACGGCGAACCGTATACCCCAATGAAACCTATCGTTGAGGGAATGGGTATGGATTGGGCTTCACAGTTTACAAAGTTAAAACAAAGATTTGCTAAAGGTATTGTGGAAATCGCAATACCTTCAGTTGGCGGTGTGCAGACCATGATTTGCCTTGCTTTACGTAAACTGAATGGCTGGTTGCAAACCATCAGCCCTAACAAAGTCCGCCCTGAAATCCGCGACAAGGTAATCCAGTATCAGGAAGAGTGTGACGATGTGCTCTACGAGTACTGGACTAAAGGCCATGTAGTTAACCCACGCAAAGCTAAAAAGGCGTTGCCGGGTAAAATCACCACTGAACAGCAGGAAGCCATTAAACAACTCGTCATGAGTCGCGGTCAGTCTCTGCCAAAAGAAAAACAGGCTAAGGCGATGATCACCATGTGGTCGTCACTGAAATCCCATTTTGGATGTTCGTACAAAGAAATTAGTGAGGAGCAGTTTACCGAAGCACTGTCACTTGCAGCTCGCGTTCCGCTTGAAGGAGAGTTCATCGGCAAACAAGAGAAGAAAACCAACGAGCTTTCTGCAAAAGAAGCAAACAGCCTTGTATGGTTATGGGATTATGCCAACCGCTCACAGGCATTATTCCGCGAACTGTATCCGGCATTAAAACAAATTCAATCGAACTATTCCGGCAGATGCTACGACTACGGTCATGAATTCTCGTATGTTATCGGAATGGCGAGAGACGTTTTAATAAACCACACACGAGATGTTGATATTAATGAACCAGACGGACCAACGAATCTTTCCGCATGGATGAGACTTAAGAATAAAGAATTACCTCCTTCAGTACATAACTACTGACAGATAACCAACGCAACGACCCAGCTTCGGCTGGGTTTTTTTTATGCCCAAAATTCACCGTAGCCACGCTGCGGCGATTCCTTGCATCTGGAGCAAATTAAATGACAGACATTACAGCCAATGTGATCGTATCGATGCCTTCGCAACTCTTCACTATGGCTCGTTCTTTTAAAGCCGTAGCCAATGGCAAAATTTATATCGGTAAAATTGACACTGACCCGGTAAATACTGAAAACCAGATTCCGGTTTATGTAGAGAACGAAGACGGCTCTCACGTTCCTGTTTCTCAACCAATCATCATTAACGCTGCTGGTTATCCTGTATATAACGGACAGATTGCTAAGTTCGTTACTGTACAAGGGCATTCTATGGCTGTGTACGATGCATATGGATCACAGCAGTTCTATTTCCCTAATGTGCTGAAGTACGATCCAGATCAGTTTTCATATTTGCTGAAAAGTGATGATGGCTATAAGTATATAGGAGAATGCAAAGATATATCTACATTGAGAACAATTGAACCAAGTTATGATGGACAGGTTATAAGACTGAGGGGATATTACTCTGACAGCTATTCAGGAGGTGGAAGGTTTTTCCGTAGTGTTAATCCTGATGGATTGACAGATAACGGAGGAACGATAATTTTCACATCAGAAGGAAATGTATGGAAATCAGATGATATATATAATGTTATGCTTGAGGATTTCGGAGCTAAAGATGGCGCTGACAACACCGAAGCATTTCATAAAGCAATTAACTCACCAGCAAAAAAAATCACAACAAATATAAAAGAGTTGATACTAACAAACAATATTGTAATTACACGCGGCGACCTGGCAATTGATATGCCTGATACGGAGATAATATGGAATGCTCCGGAAGGGCATATTCCTGATAGAAGTGGATCTACAAATCCAAGTAACTATCGTTTTCCTGGCATTCTAGCATTTCGCGGCACTGCTGGAGATATAATAGACTCTTTTACTCTAACAAATAAAATATCAAAAGGAGATACAACATATTGGTGTACGAACAACTCTCTTTTTGAGAATAGACAGTGGGTTATTATGTCATCGGATGTTGGCGGCGGAACCGTAGGTAGAGAAATAAATGTAATGACACAAGTGCAGGGCAGTGGTGGAGCAATAACTCAATTGCGAGTTGATTATAAAACAGGCTGGCATCTTGATGTCGGAAGGGTATTGACATATAGAAATGTAACCCCAATAGAAAATGTAAGAATTGCTTTTAAAGGCGTAAAATGGAATCAAAACATAACAGATGCTTCAGGTGGTGGCGATGGATTTGCCAGTCAACAATCATGCGCACTTGTGTCCCTTGAATACGTAAATAACGCTGACATTTGTCTCGGGTATGGATTTAATCACCCTTACCCAATGGTTGTAACTGCCATGGTCAGGAATGTTTTTGTTCATGATACGGAAACAAATTTCCCAAGAGTTCCAGGGTCCGATCATGTTGTTCAATTCAATAACGCATATGAATGCCACGCAAGAAGATTACGCAATATTTCAGGCAGGCACGTAGTTGATTTTAGTGGTTCAAGTTATTGCTCTGTAAGAGATTGCGGAGAAACAGGAACAAGAAATGGTGCATTTACTACGCATGGTATGTTTGAGCACAATTTGCGATTTGATAATAATTATGGTCTTTTAAGCATTGCAAACAGTGGTGAATATTATGGTGAGTCAGCAGATAATATAACTGTAACCCATCATTTCGGAGATTATTTAATTGCAACTTCAAAAGTTACCAACCTTAACATATTGCATGCAATATTTACAAAAGGTGCAAGATTAAACAATGATGCCGTCACATTGATTGATGTTACTATTGGAGAAAACTCAACTGATGCCGATAGAGGGCTTAGATTTACCCAAAGCTCTAATGTTTATGGGCGTGGGGCAAAAATATTCGGCTGTGACATTGTGTTAAACAAGCAAGCAGGGAATGCTCTGCCTGATTCTCTTAAGCAAAGGGTGAAAATCGAATCGACATATATCAGGAATTCAAACGCTTCATATTATGGTGGTAGTTGGATTGAACTAATTAATTGTGATGTTTCAGGATCAGGTTCAAGTCTTGAGAATGTTGTTGCTGCAACGCGGTTTAGCATGCTGTCCGGATCATTATCTAATACTGGTTTTATTTTTCAAGGACCATCAGAGCAAATCGTAAAAATACATGACGTTTCACAGTCTGGAACAGGAGCGTCAGGGCTTAATAGTCATTTTACTTTAAATAAAGATGAGGCAGGAAGTGGACCAATAACAATGTCATATAAAAATAATCAATGTATATTGAGCAGAGAAACATGCGCATTCAAAATAAATAATGCTTCAGGAGCATTCAGAGTAAACTCTACAGGGAATACGTTTCAAGGTGGGAAAATAGAGTTTCAGAAATCTATTACATCAGGTGGCAGTTACTTAAATCACACTGGAAACGTAGAGCGTGGCGTTAGTAGAGTCAACGAGCCAGAAAATACTCCATATATAGTAACAACAGGGAATATGATAATTCCCTGATATAATATAAATCGCCAAGGATGGCTCATTCAAATAAGAATCTTTAGCAATCAGATTGTTAATTAAAGATGGTTTGTTTGTTTTTATGTTTATTAAAAAGGTTATATTAACGCGCTGTTATTGTTCTTTAATCAACCTTCCCATCAAGCCAGTCTGCCCACCACTGCATCATTTCTCTGCGTTTATCGAGATACTGAGCATGGTTGTATATTCCACGCACAGATCCGCCGTTGGCATGTGCCAGTTGCACTTCAATAGCGTCAGCAGGCCATTCGTGCTCGTTCATAATTGTGCTGAATTCATGCCTGAATCCGTGACCGCTTTCCAGACCCTCATAGCCGATTTGTTTGATCACAAGCAGCACCGCGTTCTCGCAGATCGGCTTCTTCTTATCGTTGCGCCCGGCAAAAACAAACTCTGATACTGGTTTGGTGATTGAGCTTAGCGTAGTGAGAAGTTCAACCACCTGGTCTGACATCGGGACCACATGAATTTTGCGTCCCTTCATCACACTGGCGTCAATGGTGATAATCCTGTTTTCAAAATCGACGTTCTTCCATAGCATGGAACGAAGCTCTTTTGTTCTGAGGGCTGTGTAGCGTAAAACTTTGGTCGCAATGAGCGATACGATGCTTCCTGAAAATGTTGCCAGTGCTTTGTTAAATGCCGAGATCTGGTCGGCAGGTAAAAACGGGAAGTTCTTCTTGCGGTATCCCTTCATGGCGTCAGCAAGGTCAGGTGCCGGGTTATATTTAGCCCTACCAGTGACAATAGCGTAACGGAAAACCTCGCCGCATCTTCTGCGGGCTTTGTTGGCTCGCTCCATTGCACCGCGATCTTCAAATCTGCGGATTACTTCCAGCAGTTGCATCGGCTCAATATCCTGAATTTCAAGGCCGCCGATGATAGGTAAAATGTCGTCATCAAACATTTTTGCAAGTTCAGTTGCATAGCCTACTGACCAGACTTGCTTCTTGTGCTCGTACCATTCCTTGTAAATCGCACTAAAGGAATTGTTGTTAGACGAAGCCTTTTTCGCTTTTACCGGATCGATGCCAACCGAGATGTCTTTCCTCGCAGTCCATGCTTTATCCCTTGCCTCTTGCAAAGTCATAAGCGGATATTTTCCTACGGTCAGGATTTTCTCCTTACCGTCAATCTTGTAGCGAAGCTGCCATACCTTTTTCCCTGATACAGGGACATAAAGATACAGGCCATTACCATCGAGAAGGCGGTATGGTTTTTCTTTCGGCTTTGCTGCTTCAATCTGCTTAACGGTGAGCATGGGTAAAAATCCGGTGGGTAAAATTATTTTATCCACTTTTTACCCGTCATGGAGTGCGGCTGTCAACGATCTGACGCGAACCATTACGAACTGTGAATCTACGGAAGGCTTGATATTCAGGGAATTTTGCGGACTGGTACGGATGGGAGCGAACTGATAAATGGTGTCCCCTGCAGGAATCGAACCTGCAATTAGCCCTTAGGAGGGGCTCGTTATATCCATTTAACTAAGAGGACAATGCGGCATGAGTATACCCGCTAATGGAGTGCGGGGTAAGTACGCTGCCGCTCGATTGCTTAAACCCTCGCCATTTATGCCGGGTTTTTATCATTTTTCTTAATGTTTTCCGCACGTTCTGCTTTTTGGCGTGCTTCTGCTTTACGCTTGTTGCTCATGTCGTTACGAATCTGTGCATGACTCATTAACGCGAAGATAAAGGTGCCGCCGCAGATGTTCCCCGCTAAAGTAGGTAGTGCGAAGGGCCAGATGAAATCGCTCCAGTGCAGCGTACCGTTAAACACCAGATAGAGGATTTCAACAGAACCGACCACGATATGGGTGGTGTCACCCAGGGCAATAAGCCAGGTCATCAATATAATCACCACAATCTTTGCCGCACCTGCTGCAGGAAACATCCATACCATAGTGGCGATCAGCCAGCCGGAAATGATCGCGTTGGCAAACATCTCGCTGGGGGTGTTCTTCATCACATCCATGCCGATTTTGACAAATGCATCGCGAGTTTCTTCATTGAAGATAGGCATATATTCAAATGCCCATGCAGCAATACCTGTCCCGAGAATATTACCCAGCAGCACGACGCCCCATAATCGCATAAGTAAGCCGACGTTGCTCATTGTCGGTTTTTGCATGACGGGTAGTACCGCAGTCACGGTGTTTTCGGTAAATAATTGCTGGCGGGCCATAATGACGATAATAAAACCAAAGGTATAACCGAGATTCTCCAGTAAGAAGCTGCCCGGCACACCTTCCAGTTCGACATGAAATATCCCTTTTGCCAGTAACGAAGCGCCCATCGACAGACCCGCCGCAATGGCTGACCACAGTAGCGCCATTGCGTCGCGTTCCAGCTCTTTTTCACCATCCTGGCGGATATGCTCATGAATTGCCATCGCCCGGGAGGGGAGTCGGTCTTCATCTATTTCTATTTTTTTGCCGCGCTCTTTTTCTTCGCTCTCAACTTCAATTTCGTCGCTGTGTTGATCAATTTTGTCGTTGTCCATGGTCTCTTCTCTTGAATTAGCACGTATAGCTAAAGCGTAGCGGCTTTTTTGCTCGCAACTGGCGGGAGTTACTCTGAAAATGTAGAAAAGGCTGCGTTTGCCTTTTTCTGTTTCTATAGAATCAAGTAGCCTACAGGGCGGCGATTACCAGGCTATGATCAAATCAGCAAATCAGGGCGTCTGGACATCAGTTGACGTGCTGTTACAATCGCCCACACCTAAACAGGCGGATACGGTATCGTTCCGTCATGGATGGCAAACTGCATAAGCCATAAAAAAAACAGGGAGACATTTATGAAGCTTCGCCTGTCGGCGCTTGCTCTGGGAACTACGCTTCTGGTGGGGTGTGCGAGTTCCGGTACAGATCAGCAAGGGCGTTCTGACCCGTTAGAAGGGTTCAACCGCACCATGTACAACTTCAACTTCAACGTATTAGACCCGTATATTGTTCGACCGGTCGCTGTCGCCTGGCGTGATTATGTTCCGCAACCGGCGCGTAATGGTTTGAGCAACTTTACTGGCAACCTTGAAGAACCTGCGGTGATGGTTAACTACTTCTTGCAGGGCGACCCTTATCAGGGGATGGTCCACTTTACCCGCTTTTTCCTGAACACCATTTTGGGGATGGGCGGTTTTATTGATGTTGCAGGGATGGCGAACCCGAAACTGCAACGGACTGAACCTCACCGCTTCGGTAGTACGCTTGGTCATTATGGCGTGGGTTATGGGCCTTACGTCCAGTTACCGTTCTACGGTAGCTTCACGCTGCGTGATGACGGTGGTGATATGGCGGATGGTCTTTACCCGGTTCTTTCCTGGCTGACCTGGCCGATGTCTGTGGGTAAATGGACGCTTGAAGGGATAGAAACTCGTGCGCAGTTGTTGGATTCCGATGGTCTGCTGCGTCAGTCGTCCGATCCTTATATTATGGTGCGCGAAGCGTACTTCCAGCGTCATGATTTCATCGCTAATGGCGGCGAACTCAAACCGCAGGAAAATCCGAACGCACAAGCGATTCAGGATGATTTAAAAGATATTGATTCTGAATAAGAAACAAATAAAAAAGGTGAGTCGCAAAACTCACCTTTTTTGTTGTTATCCCTCAATTACCACAAGTAAAAGGAGATAAACCGACAATGACCCGGACGTAATGATGTAAAAATACTGATGTTCGTCACTGACTATTTCCGATATTCAGGCGTTGAAAAATCAAAAAACTGGAAAAATAATTTTAAATATCATCAAAATTAACACCTGGCGCAGATAGTTGATTAATTTCATTTTGATATTTCGCCTGGCGATTTTGAAGTCTTTTTTCAACGTTATCTTCGAGATCCTTAAAGTCTTTGTGTTTATTTTCAGGATGGTCAACGTCAACTTTGTTAGCGAATAAATTAGAAATTATTTCTTTTACATTGTCGCGTCTAAATTTTGCATCGTCCACTTGAAAATTATATCTTATTGCTCGACCTAAACGTTTAAAAACTTCGTTAGGTTCTCTCAGTCTTTCCCCGTTGAGCTCGTTTATAACCTGATGATCGGAACCTGTTGCAAATGATTCTGCCATGATAGCTTTACTGCTTTCAAACCACGCTGAAGCATTCCTGGCTTTTTCACTACAATATTGGGTGAGACTATCACCATTAATACGAATTCCTCTTTGAATGTGGTAGTCGTCCTGATCGTAGTAACCGAGAGATAAGTAATCATTTCCGTTTTTATTTTTAATTACAATAGCGAGAGAGTCGCCTTTTTTATCTTTACCGTACCAGGTAAATAAGTCCGTTGGTTCGCTATTCCCGCTCTCATCAAATTCCGTTACCGTATGTCTGAGTTTGTGTGATATCTTATCGAAGATAAAACCAGGATCTCCATCATATATTTCTTTTAATGCGCTGAAGATCATTTCCTTGTTATTGATATCATGAGTCTTCTCAACTATGTTGTCATTAATGATAGTACGGACGAGTTCTTTGTCTTTATAGTTCGCAGGTAATTCTATTGGTTCTTGGTTGTCGATACCAATAGTAATATGGTCTGTATCATTGGAGCCAATATCAATATAAGTAACTGAGGAATTATTAATATTAAATCTATAAGGATCGTCGTTTACTCGTATGGCGTTTTTTATAAGCTCAAGTAGATGTTTAATACAGGTGCTTATTCCTTCCTTACCATTAAAAAGGTTTTTGAGCTCTTGTACTAATCCATTAACTTCATCATTGTTATTTTCATTAATGGATTCTGGGTAAGTTGCGCTGGTATTGTTGATTGAAATAGATGGTAGCATGATTTTATTCCATTTTGATTGATTTGTTACAAATATATATTACCTAATGAAATAGACTATCAAAAAACGCTCATTTATTTAGAACCTATCTTTAATTTGAGTGTATGAGCGCACAATAGCCAGGGGGGGGGTGAGTATCCTGGAAATTCAGAAAAGTAAACTCTTTGAGAAGGACGAGCAGAACGCCTGAAAATATGCCTTTCCCTTCAGGTTTGTCTGTGGATACCGCTTATTGATTTGAAAGGGCAAGCTGCCATCAGGCTGTTTGCAAAACTCAGGAGGTAAGCAATGAGGACACTACTTTCGGTGAAGTGGGGGAGTTAAAGTCACCTGCTATGCAGGTGACTTTATCCAGGCGAACGTGTTATCAGAACGCGTAGTTAAAGTTAGTACCGAACAGCCAGGCTTTACCTTCAGACTCGAACTGGTATGGGCCTTCGTTAATTTTCACGCTCTGACCGTGCATATAAGAAACACCAACGTCGACTGAAGCATCTTTATTAAATGCGTAAGTCGTACCTGCACTCAGCCAGAAACGGTCCTGGTCCGGAATGGAGATAGAACGATTCTGAGCCGGAACTGGGCTGTCATCAAAGGCGATACCGGTACGGAAGGTCCAGTTATCATCGTAGTAATAAGTGGTACCCAACGCGATGCGGTAAGCATCTTTAAAGCCTTCATGTTTCTGGAACAGCGTGTCGCCACTGGTTGAGGTCGCTTTCAGCTGCTGGAACTGACTCCAGCTGGTGTAAGCCAGGCTATAGTGAATCGCCCACTGTGGATCAACACGGTTATAACCTGACACTTCCCACATTTCAGGCAGGTTCAGCGTCAGATAACCCGATTGCGTTGCGCCACCTGTCGCGGTAGGAATTGGCAAACCGTAGTTATTAAACGCACGATTAAGATCGCTGCTGTAGTTACCTTTGAAGTCAATTTTCACTTCAGAACGGTAGGTCAGTGCATAGCGGTTATTTTTATCCAGTTCATACAGGATTCCGGCGTTCCAGCCAAAGCCCCACTGGTTACCGTTCAGATGAGCGATTTTGGTATTACTGTCGATACCGTTGGCGGTAGCTGCCAATGCTTGCCCTTGAGGAGTTTGCCCGGCAGGAGATTGCATAATCTGACCAGCAACCAACTGCCCCAGATCGCCTGCGAAACGTTCAATTTTCGCGCGAGCGTAGACGGCGTTGAAACCAAGACCAAAGCTCCATGCATTATTTAAGCGATACGCACCGCTTAAGTTCAGGTTCATGGTTTCAAGGTCAGTTGTACCCCCGACAGAGCCGCCTGCATAAGTATCATTAAACTCTGTCGCCAGACCATAGTTAGAGGTAATAGAAGCGCCCCAACCAAATTGGTCGTTAATCGGTGCAACAAAGTGCATGTTCGGAACCCATGCCGTAGGCGCGATGTTATCGGCTTTCAGGCTACGACCAGACGGAGACGTTCCGCTGATATTCACATCCGGGTCAATATAAACCGCACCCGCAGAAAATGTCGGGCGGTCAAACATGGTAATCAATGCGGGGTTACGGCTAACGTTACCTGCATCATCGGCAATTGCGCCTTCCCCTGAATAAGCCCGGCCCAGGCCAGAGGAAGAAAATTCGTTTAACTGAAAGCCTGCCGACCAGGCCTGGGTGGAGATAAGTGCCACTGCGACTGCGAGAGCAGACTTTGTAAACAGGGTTTTCTGGCTCATGACCATAACCTCAATGATTTATTTTTATACAAACTATGTTACGTGCTGTAACAGGAGCGCGAAGTGTAGGGTCTGAGGTACATCTTAGAAATCAGACCAGTGGCGAGAGTATAGGTCGGACCAGCTGGAATGTTGCAAGTATGTTTCTATCTTTTTTCAAATATGATCTAAGAAACGCGATCCAGCTGGCAAAATTTGGAGGTTGCGCACTCGCGGATTCGGGTGAATTTTGTTTTAGATCATTTTTAAGTGTGATTTCGGTCACTTATCCGATTTTGCAGAATTAACAACTGGAGCAGCACTTTCCGGAAGCGTAAAATATCCACAACGTTTATCTGGCACCTTGGGTGCACATACAGAGGAAATCAACGATGAGTAAATGTAGTGCTGATGAAACCCCGGTTTGCTGCTGTATGGATGTTGGCACCATTATGGACAACTCCGACTGCACCGCGTCTTACAGCCGCGTGTTTGCAAGCCGCGCAGAAGCAGAACAAACGCTGGCGGCGCTGACTGAAAAAGCCCGTAGCGTGGAATCCGAACCGTGCAAAATCACCCCGACTTTCACTGAAGAGTCTGACGGTGTGCGCCTGGATATCGATTTCACTTTTGCCTGCGAAGCTGAAATGCTGATCTTCCAGCTGGGTCTGCGTTAATTCCTCTCGGGTACGTACGCCCCTGTCAGTTGCTGGCAGGGGCGTTTTCTTTTCTCTTCTTCTTTTCTCTCTGTGTCATAGCTCCCACTTTCCCTTTTCTCCACTTGGCTAAATGTAAAAAAATGGTTAAGACTATGATCAGGTCAGACCACTTTATTTATTTTTTTACAGGGGAGTGTTATGGGTCAGGTTTTACCGCTGGTTACCCGCCAGGGCGATCGTATCGCCATTGTTAGCGGTTTACGTACGCCTTTTGCCCGTCAGGCGACGGCTTTTCATGGCATTCCCGCGGTTGATTTAGGGAAGATTGTGGTAGGCGAACTGCTGGCACGCAGCGAGATCCCCGCTGAAGTGATTGAACAGCTGGTCTTTGGTCAGGTCGTACAAATGCCTGAAGCCCCCAACATTGCGCGTGAAATTGTTCTCGGTACCGGAATGAATGTGCATACCGATGCTTACAGCGTCAGCCGCGCTTGCGCTACCAGTTTCCAGGCGGTTGCAAACGTCGCAGAAAGCCTGATGGCGGGAACTATCCGAGCGGGGATTGCCGGTGGGGCAGATTCCTCTTCCGTATTGCCAATTGGCGTCAGTAAAAAACTGGCGCGCGTGCTGGTTGATGTCAACAAAGCTCGAACCATGAGCCAGCGCCTGAAACTCTTCTCTCGCCTGCGTTTGCGCGACTTAATGCCCGTACCGCCTGCGGTAGCAGAATATTCTACTGGCTTGCGGATGGGCGACACCGCCGAACAAATGGCGAAAACCTACGGCATCACCCGAGAACAGCAAGATGCATTAGCGCACCGTTCGCATCAGCGTGCCGCTCAGGCATGGTCAGACGGAAAACTCAAAGAAGAGGTGATGACTGCCTTTATCCCTCCTTATAAACAACCGCTTGTCGAAGACAACAATATTCGCGGTAATTCCTCGCTTGCCGATTACGCAAAGCTGCGCCCGGCGTTTGATCGCAAACACGGAACGGTAACGGCGGCAAACAGTACGCCGCTGACCGATGGCGCGGCAGCGGTGATCCTGATGACTGAATCCCGGGTGAAAGAATTAGGGCTGGTGCCGCTGGGGTATCTGCGCAGCTACGCATTTACTGCGATTGATGTCTGGCAGGACATGTTGCTCGGTCCAGCCTGGTCAACACCGCTGGCGCTGGAACGTGCCGGTTTGACGATGAGCGAACTGACATTGATCGATATGCACGAAGCCTTTGCAGCTCAGACACTGGCGAATATTCAGTTGCTGGGTAGTGAACGTTTTGCTCGTGAAGTACTGGGGCGTGCACATGCCACTGGCGAAGTGGACGATAGCAAATTTAACGTGCTTGGCGGTTCGATTGCTTACGGACATCCCTTCGCGGCGACCGGCGCGCGGATGATTACCCAGACATTGCATGAACTTCGCCGTCGCGGCGGTGGATTTGGTTTAGTTACCGCCTGTGCTGCCGGTGGGCTTGGCGCGGCAATGGTTCTGGAGGCGGAATAATGGAAATGACATCAGCGTTTACCCTTAATGTTCGTCTGGACAACATTGCCGTTATCACCATCGACGTACCGGGTGAGAAAATGAATACCCTGAAGGCGGAGTTTGCCTCGCAGGTGCGCGCCATTATTAAGCAACTCCGTGAAAACAAAGAGTTGCGAGGCGTGGTGTTTGTCTCCGCTAAACCGGACAACTTCATTGCTGGCGCAGACATCAACATGATCGGCAACTGCAAAACGGCGCAAGAAGCGGAAGCACTGGCGCGGCAGGGCCAACAGTTGATGGCGGAGATTCATGCTTTGCCCATTCCGGTTATCGCGGCTATTCATGGCGCTTGCCTGGGCGGTGGGCTGGAGCTGGCGCTGGCGTGCCACGGTCGCGTTTGTACTGACGATCCTAAAACGGTGCTCGGTTTGCCTGAAGTACAACTTGGATTGTTACCCGGTTCAGGCGGCACCCAGCGTTTACCGCGTCTGATAGGCGTCAGTACAGCATTAGAGATGATTCTCACCGGAAAACAACTTCGGGCGAAACAGGCATTAAAGCTGGGGCTGGTGGATGACGTTGTTCCGCACTCCATTTTGCTGGAAGCCGCTGTTGAGCTGGCGAAGAAGGATCGCCCATCTTCCCGCCCTCTACCTGTACGCGAGCGTATTCTGGCGGGGCCGTTAGGTCGTGCGCTGCTGTTCAAAATGGTCGGCAAGAAAACAGAACACAAAACTCAAGGCAATTATCCGGCGATAGAACGCATCCTGGAGGTTGTTGAAACGGGATTAGCGCAGGGCACCAGCAGCGGTTATGACGCCGAAGCTCGGGCGTTTGGCGAACTGGCGATGACGCCACAATCGCAAGCTTTGCGTAGTATCTTTTTTGCCAGTACGGACGTGAAGAAAGATCCCGGTAGTGATGCACCGCCTGCGCCATTAAACAGCGTGGGAATTTTAGGTGGTGGCTTGATGGGCGGCGGTATTGCTTATGTCACTGCTTGTAAAGCGGGGCTTCCGGTCAGAATTAAAGATATCAACCCGCAGGGCATAAATCATGCGCTGAAGTACAGTTGGGATCAGCTGGAGGGCAAAGTTCGCCGTCGTCATCTCAAAGCCAGCGAACGTGACAAACAGCTGGCATTAATCTCCGGAACGACGGACTATCGCGGCTTTGCCCATCGCGATCTGATTATTGAAGCGGTGTTTGAAAATCTCGAATTAAAACAACAGATGGTGGCGGAAGTGGAGCAAAATTGCGCCGCTCATACCATCTTTGCTTCGAATACGTCATCTTTGCCGATTGGTGATATCGCCGCTCACGCCACGCGACCTGAGCAAGTTATCGGCCTGCATTTCTTCAGTCCGGTGGAAAAAATGCCGCTGGTGGAGATTATTCCTCATGCGGGTACATCAGCGCAAACCATCGCCACTACGGTAAAACTGGCGAAAAAACAGGGCAAAACGCCCATTGTCGTGCGTGACAAAGCCGGGTTTTACGTCAATCGCATCTTAGCGCCTTACATTAATGAAGCTATCCGCATGCTGACCGAAGGTGAACGGGTAGAGCACATTGATGCTGCGCTAGTGAAATTTGGTTTTCCGGTAGGCCCAATCCAACTTTTGGATGAGGTAGGAATCGACACCGGGACTAAAATTATTCCTGTACTGGAAGCCGCTTATGGAGAACGTTTTAGCGCGCCTGCAAATGTTGTTTCTTCAATTTTGAACGACGATCGCAAAGGCAGAAAAAATGGTCGGGGTTTCTATCTTTATGGTCAGAAAGGGCGTAAAAGCAAAAAACAGGTCGATCCTGCCATTTACCCGCTCATTGGCGCACAAGGGCAGGGGCGACTCTCCGCACCGCAGGTTGCTGAACGGTGTGTGATGTTGATGCTGAATGAAGCAGTACGTTGTGTTGATGAGCAGGTTATCCGTAGCGTGCGTGACGGGGATATTGGTGCGGTATTTGGCATTGGTTTTCCGCCATTTCTCGGTGGACCGTTCCGCTATATCGATTCTCTCGGCGCGGGCGAAGTGGTTGCAATAATGCAACGACTGGCCACGCAGTATGGTTCCCGTTTTACCCCTTGCGAGCGTTTGGTCGAGATGGGCGCGCGTGGGGAAAGTTTTTGGAAAACAACTGCAACTGACCTGCAATAAGAAGGTCAAAGCTATATGAATCCGCGCTGAATGGCGGAGTGTTGGTCAAAATGTAAACGCATATTGACTATACTTACGCCATTGAGGTAAAAAACAGCGTTTCATTCGGTGAATGGATAAGGCACAATGCCGGCCACCGTTTTCTTTCTCTGGTTTCAGATGAAAGAAAATGGGCGAATCTGGTTAACAAAAGCGGTGCAATATGCAAGTTTTTATCATGCGTCACGGCGACGCAGCCCTCGATGCCGCCAGTGATTCGGTTCGTCCTCTGACCACTAATGGTTGTGACGAATCTCGCCTGATGGCGAACTGGCTGAAAGGTCAAAAAGTGGAAATCGAACGCGTTCTGGTGAGCCCGTTCCTGCGAGCCGAGCAAACACTGGAAGAAGTAGGGGATTGTCTGAACCTGCCTTCCAGTGCAGAAGTTCTGCCGGAGTTAACGCCCTGCGGCGATGTTGGTCTGGTCAGTGCCTATTTGCAGGCGTTGACCAATGAAGGTGTTGCTTCGGTACTGGTGATCTCTCACTTACCGTTAGTCGGGTATCTGGTTGCCGAGTTATGTCCGGGCGAAACGCCGCCTATGTTTACCACCTCGGCCATTGCCAGCGTAACGCTTGATGAAAGCGGAAACGGCACATTCAACTGGCAGATGAGCCCGTGTAATCTGAAGATGGCAAAAGCTATCTGATGAGTTCCAAATTATGCCCAATGAGGTAGATTCATTGGGCATAATTGCTCATCAGGCAGCGGATATCTGTCAACCTCACTACTATCGAAGACTCTCCCCATCTATAAATAAAACACTTTCTACTTTCATTCGGAAATTATTCTTCTGCGCGTATCTTGATTTTGCCCAAAGTTACATGTTGAAATGAATAATGTCTGTTTGACACTCATTGTCATTTATTAATACAGATAATAGAGAAAATAGAGTTGAATAATCAGGCAGGATGTAATTGAAACTTGATTAAATTCTGGCTATAGTGTTTATATATTATATTGTCAAAAGTGGATAAATGCCAAACGCATTATATGTTCATTGTTTGTTTTTTAAGCTGTTGATATTCATTATTGATATACTTTCTATTTTTTCTAAATACTTATTCCGTATTTTTTAAGGATGTCCTTAAGATAACCTTTCTTCTGTCAATATATTAATTAAATCTACATTTACTCTTTAGTAAAATTAAATTGCATCAGGGGTGTGGAAACATCACTATGCGGCCCCACACCAACGAATACAATTTTCTACGACCTGTTCTTTTTGGATCGCATGCCGTATTCAATGGCTGGGTATAAACATTGGCTATTGACTGAATCAATGTATTGCAATGTTTATATTTTTAATTATTTATAGTTTAAGGACAAATAATGAGTAAGTTTGTTAAAACAGCTATTGCTGCGGCAATGGTGATGGGCGTGTTCACCTCTACGGCAACAATCGCTGCGGGTAACAACGGTACTGCACGTTTTTACGGCACCATTGAAGACTCAGTGTGTTCTATCGTTCCGGACGATCACAAACTGGAAGTTGATATGGGTGATATCGGTGCCGAAAAACTGAAAAATAACGGCACCACCACGCCGAAAAGTTTCCAGATTCGTCTGCAAGATTGCGTATTTGATACTCAGGAAACAATGACTACTACCTTTACTGGTACCGTTTCTTCTGCAAATAGCGGCAATTATTACACCATTTTCAATACCGATACCGGTGCGGCATTTAACAATGTTAGCCTGGCGATCGGTGACTCTCTGGGTACCTCTTACAAAAGCGGCATGGGTATTGACCAGAAAATAGTGAAAGACACTTCTACCAATAAAGGCAAAGCGAAGCAGACACTGAACTTTAAAGCCTGGCTGGTCGGCGCAGCTGATGCGCCAGATCTGGGTAATTTCGAAGCAAATACCACCTTCCAGATTACTTACCTGTAAGGCATACCCCCATAGCGACACTACTATGGGGGATTTAAATGGATTTTGACCGAACAAGAATAAAAACGGATAGAAACGTGTATGCCTGACCATTCTCTTTTTCGATTACGGATTCTTCCGTGGTGCATTGCGCTGGCAATGTCAGGGAGTTATAGCAGTGTCTGGGCTGAAGACGACATTCAGTTTGATTCCCGTTTTCTGGAATTAAAAGGCGACACAAAAATTGATCTGAAGCGTTTTTCCAGCCAGGGATATGTTGAGCCCGGAAAATACAATTTACAGGTTCAACTAAATAAACAGCCATTGGCGGAAGAGTACGATATTTACTGGTATGCTGGTGAAGATGACGCGAGCAAAAGCTATGCTTGTCTGACACCGGAACTGGTAGCGCAGTTTGGTTTAAAAGAAGACGTGGCGAAAAATCTGCAATGGAGCCACGATGCTAAATGCCTGAAATCCGGTCAACTGGAAGGCATGGAAATTAAGGCTGATTTAAGCCAGTCCGCATTAGTCATTTCACTGCCACAGGCTTACCTCGAATATACTTATCCCGACTGGGATCCGCCTTCACGTTGGGATGACGGCATCTCCGGGATCGTCGCGGACTACAGCATCAACGCACAAACCCGGCACGAAGAAAATGGCGGTGATGATAGTAACGAGATCAGCGGCAACGGGACGGTCGGGGTTAACCTGGGGCCATGGCGTATGCGCGCTGACTGGCAGACCAACTATCAACATACCCGCAGTAATGATGATGACGAGGAATTTAGCGGCGATGACACACAAAAAAAATGGGAGTGGAGTCGCTATTATGCCTGGCGGGCGTTACCGTCATTAAAAGCCAAACTGGCGCTGGGCGAAGATTACCTCAATTCCGATATTTTCGACGGTTTTAATTATGTTGGTGGCAGTGTCAGCACTGACGATCAAATGTTGCCTCCCAACCTGCGCGGCTACGCGCCAGACATTTCCGGCGTGGCACACACCACAGCAAAAGTGACCGTCAGCCAGATGGGGCGTGTGATTTACGAAACGCAGGTTCCGGCTGGACCGTTTCGTATTCAGGATCTTGGTGATTCTGTCTCCGGTACGTTGCATATTCGCATTGAAGAACAGAACGGCCAGGTGCAGGAATATGACATCAGCACCGCCTCGATGCCATACCTCACTCGTCCAGGTCAGGTGCGCTATAAGATCATGATGGGTCGTCCGCAAGAGTGGGGGCATCATGTTGAAGGCGAATTTTTCTCTGGTGCTGAAGCTTCCTGGGGGATCGCTAATGGTTGGTCGCTCTATGGTGGCGCGCTGGGGGATGAAAACTACCAATCTGCCGCACTTGGCGTTGGTCGCGATTTGTCTACGTTCGGCGCGGTCGCGTTTGATGTTACTCACTCGCACACCAAACTGGATAAAGACACCGCTTATGGCAAAGGTTCGCTGGACGGTAACTCCTTCCGTGTGAGTTATTCCAAAGACTTTGACCAGCTCAACAGCCGCGTTACTTTTGCTGGATATCGCTTCTCGGAAGAGAACTTTATGACCATGAGCGAGTATCTGGATGCCAGTGACAGCGGAATGGTACGCACGGGCAACGACAAAGAGATGTACACCGCCACTTATAACCAGAACTTCCGCGATGCGGGTGTTTCGGTTTATCTCAACTATACCCGCCATACTTACTGGGATCGTGAGGAGCAGACAAACTACAACATCATGCTCTCCCACTATTTCAATATGGGCAGCATTCGTAATATGAGCGTTTCCCTGACTGGCTACCGCTACGAGTATGACAACCGGGCGGATAAGGGCATGTACATTTCGCTCAGTATGCCGTGGGGCGACAACAGTACCGTTAGCTATAACGGCAACTATGGCAGTGGGACGGACAGCAGTCAGGTCGGTTATTTCAGCCGTGTCGATGACGCGACTCACTATCAGTTGAACGTCGGCACCAGTGACAAACACACCAGCGTTGACGGCTATTACAGCCATGATGGTTCGCTGGCGCAGGTTGACCTCAGCGCGAACTACCATGAAGGGCAATACACCTCTGCGGGCTTGTCGTTACAGGGCGGCGCAACGCTTACTGCCCACGGTGGCGCACTTCACCGTACCCAGAATATGGGCGGGACACGCTTGTTGATTGATGCCGATGGCGTTGCCGATGTTCCGGTAGAAGGTAACGGTGCTGCTGTTTATACCAATATGTTTGGTAAAGCCGTCGTTTCTGACGTCAATAACTATTACCGCAATCAGGCGTATATCGACCTCAACAAACTGCCGGAAAACGCCGAAGCAACCCAGTCGGTGGTACAAGCCACGCTAACTGAAGGGGCGATTGGCTACCGCAAATTTGCCGTCATCAGTGGTCAAAAAGCGATGGCGGTGCTGCGTTTACAAGACGGCAGCCATCCTCCGTTTGGCGCAGAAGTAAAAAATGATAACGAGCAGACAGTGGGCCTTGTCGATGATGACGGCAATGTTTATCTGGCTGGGGTGAAACCTGGCGAACACATGAGTGTGTTCTGGAGTGGTGTTGCGCATTGCGATATCAACCTGCCGGACCCGCTGCCTGCCGATCTGTTTAACGGCTTGTTACTGCCATGCCAGCATAAAGGCAACGTCGCGCCGGTTGTTCCTGATGACATAAAGCCTGTCATTCAGGAGCAGACGCAACAGGTGACACCCACCAATCCCCCTGTTTCTGTTTCAGCTAACCAATAACGTGATTAAGGAATGATCCATGTCTGATTTACTTTGCTCTGCCAAATTGGGTGCTACGACGCTAGCGTTACTGCTTAGCGCTGCCAGTTTGTCTGCCTAGGCTTCTGTAACGCCAGATCGTACCCGTTTGATATTTAATGAAAGCGACAAATCAATCAGCGTGACGTTGCGCAATAACGATCCGAAACTGCCTTATCTGGCCCAAAGCTGGATCGAAGATGAAAAGGGTAACAAGATCAGTTCACCGTTAACTGTTCTGCCACCGGTGCAACGCATCGATTCAATGATGAACGGGCAGGTAAAAGTGCAGGGAATGCCGGATATCAACAAATTGCCTGCCGATCGTGAAAGCCTGTTCTACTTCAACGTGCGTGAGATCCCGCCAAAATCAAACAAAGCCAACACGCTGCAAATAGCACTACAAACGCGTATTAAGTTGTTCTGGCGACCGAAGGCGCTGGAGAACGTCAGCATGAAAAACCCCTGGCAATATAAGGTTACTTTAACCCGCAACGGTCAGGAATTTACCGTCAATAACCCGACACCGTATTACGTCATTTTCAGTAATGCCAGCACACAGAAAAATGGCAATCCGGCAGCCGGTTTCTCGCCAATAGTGATGTCGCCGAAAACCTCTGCACCGCTGAATGTGAAGATGGGTAGCGTGCCGGTACTGACCTATGTCAACGACTATGGCGCTCGGATGCCGCTCTTTTTCACTTGCAACGGTAACAGTTGCCAGGTCGATGAAGAGCAGAGCCGCAAAGGCTGAGGCCGGGAGAGCCAGTATGAAAGGATCTTGTTCTGTCTGGGCGGTAACTGGGTTACTGATATGTTGTGTTGGTAGCGGCTTTGCAGTTGCAGCGAGTAAGTCAGTAAGTATGAATTTACGGGTGCTTGTCGATGCCCCTCCTCCTTGTACGGTAAATGGTGCGGCAGTTGAGTTTGGTAATGTATTCATTAATAAGATCAATGGGGTTGATTATAAACGTCCCATTGACTACTCGCTTGTTTGTAACAATCTGGCAATGGATGACCTGCGTCTACAGATGCAGGCGACAACGGTCGTGATTAACGGTGAAACAGTTATCAGCACGGGGATTCCTGGGTTTGGTATTCGGGTTCAGAAAAGTAGTGATCACACAATACTCGACTTAACCTCTGGCTCATGGTTGCCATTTAATTTTTCCTCGGGAGTTCCCGTTCTGGAAGCTGTGCCGGTGAAACAGAGTGGTACAACGTTAGCGGCAGCTGAATTTAACGCCAGTGCCACAATTGTGGTGGATTACCAATGAAACGGATCTCGCTTATTTTGCTGTGGGGCTTTTGCTCGATGGCACTCTCAAACGTCTCTTTTCACGGTTATTTAGTGCAGCCACCTAACTGCACGATTAGCAACGCTCAAACCATTGAAATAACTTTTCAGGATGTGCTTATTGATGACATTAATGGCAGCAATTATGAGCAAACCGTGCCGTATTCCATTACCTGCGATACGGCGGTTCGCGACCCATTAATGGAAATGACCTTGAGCTGGAGTGGCACACCAAGCGATTTTGATAATGCTGCAGTAAGCAGCAATATCACTGGTTTAGGCATTCAGCTCAAACAGGCAGGGCAGAGTTTTACGATCAATACGCCACTTGTGGTGAATGAAACCGATTTACCGGTGTTAACGGCTGTGCCAGTAAAAAAGAGTGGTGTCGTTCTGCCAGAGGCGGACTTTGAGGCCTGGGCCACGTTACAGGTAGATTACCAATGAAGAAAAAGCGTACGTTGTTTTTTATTAGTAGCCTGATGTTGCTGGGCAGTGGAACCACAATAGCAGGAGATAATTTGCACTTTACCGGCAATTTAATCAGTAAATCGTGTACGCCAGTGATTAATGGTAGCCAGTTGGCAGAAGTACATTTTCCTGCCATTGCCGCCAGCGATTTAATGAACCTTGGGCAGTCAGAGCGAGTGCCATTGGTGTTTCAATTGAAAGATTGTCATAGTTCTACATTGTTTAATGTCAAAGTAACGTTGACAGGAACAGAAGATAGTGCTCTACCCGGCTTTCTGGCCTTTGACTCCTCGTCATCAGCATCCGGCGCTGGGATTGGTATTGAAACTGCGGCAGGCACATCGGTGCCAATCAACAATACAACAGGCGTCACGCTCCCGCTGAATCAGGGAAATAACAGCCTAAATTTTAATACCTGGTTACAGGCAAAGAGCGGGCGAGATGTAACGTCCGGAGACTTTAGTGCCACAGTGACGGCAACCTTTGAGTATTTCTGAAATGAAAAAATGGACCATAATTTTCGCGAGCCTAATGCTGCTCGTTCTGAGTGTTGTCGGCGCATCTAAGAGTTATGCTGGAGATAAACTTATGAGTGCGAGTTTTGACAGTGTGAGAGTTTATTATGCCATGGACAAGGTAACCGGTGCTGTAGCGAGCAGTGTTTTCAATGTTACGGTGATAACGCCAAAGGAGGTTGCATATGGGAAATATGATTCTTTTGCGTATAAAGGCGATACGTTGCGGGTTATTTCCTGGTCTGGGTCGGGTTCAGCTCCAACTTTGGTACTGACTGACTTTGATACAATTAATAACTCAAATTGCCCTGGCATAGATACGAAAATTTTTCGTTGTGCATATATGACGTTTAAAATTACCGTTGCATCTGATGATTATGGTTGCCCTTGGATCGCATCCTTTTATTCCTATACAGATTTACCCGGATTTGGAAGCTATACGGCCCCTACAGTGCATAACACAATATGCCCAACGATACCGGTCGCTTCATACGATATCTCCTGGAGTGAAAATTATGTCAGCCATAATAAGGCGTTACGAATTCAGTCCACGGGGTCAACAGTGACCACCACGCTTTCGACCTACTTGATGGAAGGCGGCAGACTCTGTGATGGCAGTAATTTTTCTGATAATGATGGCAGAGGAGCATACTGCCGCACGGTATCAGAATTGTTAACCTTTACCTCTTACGGTTGTGATAAATCAACGGTAACGGTTACGCCAACTCGTCATCCGGTAACGGATAAAGTACTACACGATATTGTGGTGAATGTGAATACCAGTAGTGGGCAACCGATTGATTCGACGTGTCGTTTTCAGTATGTATTGAATGAACTGTAGTTCGTAGTATTGCTCTGATGCGTCTTATCAGGCCTACGAAGTGAATTGCAATTTATTGAATTATCACATATTTGTAGGCCGGATAAGGCGTTTACGCTGCTCCGGCATTTGCTGCCAGCATTCAGGGCAACTCCGGCGGCAACCACTCTTCCACTTCAATCAACACCAACAAAGCCGCATCACCGCCGTACTCTTTCGGTGCCTGGTGAAATGCCATCACATGCGGATGTTGTGCCAGCCACAGCGGTGTTTGTTGCTTCAAAATATGCTTCCCGTGCCCATGCATCACGCAGGCACAAAACACATGTTCGCGGCGACAGGCGGCAATCAACGCGCCCAGTTCCTGCTTGGCCTGCAGCTGCGTCAGACCGTGTAAATCCAAAAACAATTCCGGTGAATAATCGCCGCGGCGCAGTTTCTTCGCCTCAAAATGGCTGACATCCGGGCGAACATATTTCACCGGACCTTCGGTATTTAATAACGGCTGAAACTCATCGGAGAAATAATGGCTGGCATCAGCCTGCTCCTGGATCAAGCGTTTCACCGGCACTTCGCTGATTTTTTTACGCTGCGGTCGGTGGACAATCGTGTCCTGCTTAATCTTGCGAGTCCCCGCCATCAACTGGCGAAACAGAGCCTGGTCCTCCTCGCTAAGTGTTGTTTTCTTTTTCATTTATCTGTCTCTATTTCTAATTTTCCTACAGTTTACCCGACTCGTAGCACAATCGATCGTTTTAAACGTATTTTTCCTCACTCACCGCGCGTGAATGCTGATTTATCGTCATCTTCATGGCAAACTAGCCGCCGAAATTATTGCGATCATGCCCTGGAGGAATACGTGGATAAAATTTTCGTTGATGAAGCAGTAAATGAGCTGCAAACCATTCAGGACATGTTGCGCTGGTCGGTAAGCCGCTTCAGCGCGGCAAATATCTGGTACGGTCACGGCACCGATAACCCGTGGGATGAAGCCGTACAGCTGGTGTTACCATCGCTCTACCTGCCGCTGGATATCCCGGAAGATATGCGCACCGCGCGTCTGACCTCCAGCGAAAAACACCGTATTGTTGAACGCGTGATCCGCCGCGTCAACGAGCGCATTCCGGTGGCTTACCTGACCAACAAAGCCTGGTTCTGCGGTCATGAATTTTACGTCGATGAACGCGTGCTGGTGCCGCGCTCGCCGATTGGTGAACTGATCAACAATAAATTTGCCGGACTCATCAGCAAGCAACCGCAGCATATTTTAGATATGTGTACCGGTAGCGGCTGCATCGCCATTGCCTGTGCTTATGCCTTCCCGGAAGCGGAAGTCGACGCGGTAGATATCTCTCCCGACGCGCTGGCGGTTGCCGAACAGAACATCGAAGAACACGGTCTGATCCACAACGTCATTCCGATTCGTTCCGATCTGTTCCGTGATTTGCCGAAAGTGCAATACGATCTGATTGTCACTAACCCGCCGTATGTCGACGCGGAAGATATGTCCGACCTGCCAAACGAATACCGTCACGAGCCGGAACTGGGCCTGGCATCTGGCACCGACGGCCTTAAACTGACACGTCGCATTCTTGGAAACGCGGCAGATTACCTTGCTGATGATGGCGTGTTGATTTGTGAAGTCGGCAACAGCATGGTACATCTTATGGAACAATATCCGGATGTTCCGTTCACCTGGCTGGAGTTTGATAACGGCGGCGATGGTGTGTTTATGCTCACCAAAGAGCAGCTGCTGGCGGCCCGTGAATATTTCGCGATTTATAAAGATTAAGTAAACACGCAAACACAACAATAACGGAGCCGTGATGGCTGGAAACACAATTGGACAACTCTTTCGCGTAACCACCTTCGGCGAATCGCATGGGCTGGCGCTCGGCTGCATCGTCGATGGTGTTCCGCCAGGCATTCCGCTGACGGAAGCGGACCTGCAACATGACCTCGACCGTCGTCGCCCTGGGACATCGCGCTATACCACCCAGCGCCGCGAGCCGGATCAGGTCAAAATTCTCTCCGGTGTTTTTGAAGGCGTTACTACTGGCACCAGCATTGGCTTGTTGATCGAAAACACTGACCAGCGCTCTCAGGATTACAGCGCAATTAAAGACGTTTTCCGCCCAGGCCATGCTGATTACACCTACGAACAAAAATACGGTCTGCGCGATTATCGCGGCGGTGGACGTTCTTCCGCCCGCGAAACCGCCATGCGCGTGGCGGCAGGGGCGATTGCCAAAAAATATCTCGCCGAGAAATTTGGTATTGAAATCCGCGGCTGCTTGACCCAGATGGGCGACATTCCGCTGGAAATCAAAGACTGGTCGCTGGTTGAACAAAATCCGTTCTTCTGCCCGGACCCCGACAAAATCGACGCGTTAGATGAACTGATGCGCGCGCTGAAAAAAGAGGGCGACTCCATCGGCGCGAAAGTCACCGTTGTTGCCAGTGGTGTCCCCGCCGGACTTGGCGAGCCGGTCTTTGACCGCCTGGATGCCGACATCGCCCATGCGCTGATGAGCATCAACGCGGTGAAAGGCGTGGAAATTGGCGACGGTTTTGACGTAGTGGCGCTGCGCGGCAGCCAGAACCGCGACGAAATCACCAAAGACGGTTTCCAGAGCAACCATGCGGGCGGCATTCTCGGCGGTATCAGCAGCGGGCAGCAAATCATTGCTCATATGGCGCTGAAACCGACCTCCAGCATTACCGTGCCGGGGCGCACTATTAACCGCTTTGGCGAAGAAGTTGAGATGATCACCAAAGGCCGTCACGATCCCTGTGTCGGGATCCGTGCAGTGCCGATCGCTGAAGCGATGCTGGCGATCGTTTTAATGGATCACCTGTTACGGCAGCGGGCGCAAAATGCCGATGTGAAGACTGATATTCCACGCTGGTAAAAAATGAACAAAACCGCGATTGCGCTGCTGGCTCTGCTTGCCAGTAGCGCTAGCCTGGCAGCGACGCCGTGGCAAAAAATAACCCAACCTGTGCCGGGTAGCGCACAATCGATAGGCAGTTTTTCTAATGGCTGTATCGTCGGTGCTGACACGCTGCCGATACAGTCCGAACATTATCAGGTCATGCGTACCGATCAGCGTCGCTATTTCGGTCACCCGGATCTGGTGATGTTTATCCAGCGTCTGAGTAGCCAGGTGAGCAATCTGGGCATGGGTACGGTGCTGATTGGCGATATGGGGATGCCCGCTGGTGGGCGTTTCAACGGCGGTCATGCCAGCCACCAGACCGGACTGGATGTCGATATCTTTCTGCAACTGCCGAAAACTCGCTGGACCTCCGCGCAGCTCTTGCGCCCGCAAGCACTGGACTTAGTTTCCCGCGACGGTAAACACGTTGTCTCCACGCTGTGGAAGCCAGAAATTTTCAGCTTGATCAAACTCGCCGCCCAGGACAAAGACGTCACACGCATTTTTGTTAATCCGGCGATTAAACAACAACTTTGCCTTGATGCGGGCACCGATCGCGACTGGTTGCGCAAAGTGCGACCCTGGTTCCAGCATCGCGCGCATATGCATGTACGATTACGTTGTCCTGCCGATAGTCTGGAGTGTGAAGATCAACCTTTACCGCCACCAGGCGATGGTTGCGGGGCAGAACTGCAAAGCTGGTTTGCACCTCCAAAACCGGGAACAACAAAGCCTGAGAAGAAGACACCGCCTCCGTTGCCGCCTTCCTGCCAGGCGCTACTGGATGAGCACGTGATCTAATGGAAACGTTTAATAGCCTGTTTATGGTTTCCCCGCTGTTGCTGGGAGTTCTCTTTTTTGTCGCCATGCTGGCGGGATTTATCGACTCGATTGCCGGTGGCGGTGGGTTACTCACCATTCCGGCATTGATGGCAGCGGGGATGTCTCCCGCTAATGCGCTGGCAACCAATAAACTGCAAGCCTGCGGCGGCTCTATTTCCGCCACTATCTACTTTATTCGCCGCAAAGTGGTTAGTTTAAGCGATCAGAAACTCAATATTGCCATGACCTTTGTCGGCTCAATGAGCGGCGCACTGTTGGTACAGTACGTTCAGGCTGATGTCTTACGGCAGATTTTGCCCATTCTGGTGATTTGTATCGGCCTCTATTTCTTGCTGATGCCAAAGCTGGGTGAAGAAGATCGCCAGCGCCGGATGTACGGTTTACCCTTCGCGTTAATTGCCGGTGGCTGCGTCGGTTTTTATGACGGATTCTTTGGCCCGGCTGCCGGATCGTTTTACGCGCTGGCCTTCGTTACGCTGTGCGGATTCAACCTCGCCAAAGCCACGGCTCACGCCAAATTACTCAACGCAACGTCAAACATTGGCGGTCTGCTGCTGTTTATTCTCGGCGGCAAAGTGATTTGGGCGACGGGCTTTGTCATGCTGGTGGGGCAGTTCCTCGGCGCGCGCATGGGTTCACGGCTGGTGTTGAGCAAAGGACAAAAGCTGATCCGCCCGATGATTGTTATCGTCTCGGCGGTGATGAGTGCCAAATTACTTTACGATAGCCACGGACAGGAGATCCTCCACTGGTTGGGGATGAACTAATGAACAGTACACACCACTATGAGCAGTTGATTGAAATTTTTAATAGCTGCTTTGCCGATGAATTTAATACCCGTCTGATTAAAGGCGACGACGAACCGATCTATCTTCCTGCTGATGCGGAAGTACCGTATAACCGAATTGTCTTTGCCCACGGCTTTTATGCCAGCGCAATTCATGAGATTTCGCACTGGTGTATTGCCGGAAAAGCGCGCCGTGAGCTGGTTGATTTCGGCTACTGGTATTGCCCGGATGGGCGTGATGCCCAAACGCAAAGCCAGTTTGAAGATGTTGAAGTGAAGCCGCAGGCACTCGACTGGTTGTTCTGTGTGGCGGCGGGATATCCGTTTAACGTCAGTTGCGACAATCTGGAAGGCGACTTCGAACCGGATCGTGTGGTGTTTCAACGGCGGGTACATGCGCAGGTGATGGATTACCTAGCAAACGGCATTCCTGAACGCCCGGCACGCTTCATTAAAGCACTACAAAATTATTATCACACGCCGGAACTTACGGCGGAACAGTTCCCGTGGCCGGAAGCGCTCAACTAAAGCCAGCGCCACGTTTTACAATGAGGAAAGAAGATGATCGCGGAGTTTGAATCACGCATTCTGGCATTAATCGACGGTATGGTTGACCATGCCAGTGATGATGAGTTGTTTGCCAGTGGGTATTTGCGTGGCCACCTGACATTAGCCATCGCAGAACTGGAAAGTGGTGATGACCACTCCGCTCAGGCGGTGCATACGACCGTTAGCCAGAGTCTGGAAAAAGCCATTGGTGCCGGTGAATTGTCGCCGCGTGACCAGGCGCTGGTGACCGATATGTGGGAAAACCTGTTTCAGCAGGCGTCACAGCAGTAAGTTGCGGCGTCTGGAGCACCATGCCTGATGCGACGCTTATCGCGTCTTATCAGGCCTACACGTCACACGTAGGTCGGATAAGGCGTTCACGCCGCATCCGGTAAACACTGCGAGAGCAGATTACCCCGCCTTAACCGCTTTACCCTTCAACAATTTCCGCACCCATAACCGATTCGGGTTTAACGCCGCCAGCGTACTGGCATCCATCGGAATCGGTTCGTCGCTCATCTGCGCCGCCAGAATCTCGGCACACAGCGGGGCAGAACACAAACCGCGAGAACCTAAAGCCGCAAACATAAAGAGATCGTCAAAAACCGGCGCGCTTACCGCCTCATCTTTCTGCTCCGCCAACGACGCATATTCCACGAGTGTTGCCTCATAATCGGGAACATTGCCTACCATTGGCAGATGATCGCGGGTGGCACAACGCACACCGCAGCGCGCCTCTTTATCACTGACATCAACCTCTTTTGCCCACTGTGCCTGCGGGAAACAATCAATCAACCGCTGGCGATTCTGCTGCTGATCGTCCTCACTGTACGCCGTATCTTCGCTGCCGCGATGATAACTGGCACCAATACAATGATGTTGATTCGCCGGATTTTGTGGCGTGAGATAACCGTCATAGCACAGCACCTGCTTCAGCTCTGCCAATTCCGGCGTTGTCGGAATATGGCTGACCTGCCCGGCAACCGAATACACCGGGATAGTCGACGTTTGGCTGAATCGGCTGATTTGATGCCCGTTCGCCAGTACCACTACGCTGTGTGTTGCTTGCTGATCTCCTGCAAAATTCAACAACCAACAGTCATCCTTACGGGATAAATTCTGTAACTGATATTGATAATAAATCTGCAAACCCTGCTGTTGCGCCAGTTCCAGCACATTACGGGTCAGTTCTGCTGGGCACAGCCAACCACCTTGCGGATAAGTAATGCCGCTGCAATTTGTCGCAACGCCCGTAATTTGTTCAACCGCATTTGCCTCAACGGCTACAGCCAGTTCTGCGGGTAAATCCATTGACAACATCTGTGCGATTTTATGCTGGCTTTTCTCATCCCAGCCTAACTGCGTGACGCCGCACCAGTCATGATCAAATTTAACGGGTAATTGGTCGTAAAACCGACGAGCAAAAGTAAACGCATTAGAGAAAAAGCGGTTTAGCGCCTCATCGTGTTTGCTTAATAACGGATACAGCGCCCCCTGGCGATTGCCGGAAGCACCCAGTGCGGGGGCCTCATCCGCGCAATAAAGCGTTACCTGCCAGCCGCGCCGTAATAGCGCCAGCGACAACAACGCGCTGGCAATACCACCGCCGATAATCGCCGCTTCCCGTTTGCTGCTGCCCGTGCGGTTAAACCACGGCGCGGAGCAGGGGAGCGGTAATGTCTGTTCCATCACCCCGCAAAGCATTTCCCGTTTGCGCCCAAAGCCCTTACGTTTTTGCATCGTGAATCCGGCATCCTGCAAACCGCGGCGGACAAAACCGGCAGACGTAAATGTCGCTAGCGTGCCGCCCGGACGCGCCAACCTTGCCATGGCGTTAAACAGATTTTGCGTCCACATATCCGGGTTTTTCGCTGGCGCAAAGCCGTCCAGAAACCAGGCATCTACTTTTTGATTTAGCGAATCGTCCAGTTGGCTGGTCAGTTCGTTAATATCGCCAAACCATAAATCCAGCGTCACGCGGCCTTCATCGAGCAATAAACGATGGCAACCGGGCAAGGGCATTGGCCACTGCGCCTGAAGTTGTTCTGCCCACGGAGCCAGTTCCGGCCAGTGTTGATGCGCTAAGGCTAAATCCGCACGGGTGAGGGGAAATTTCTCAAAACTAATGAAATGTAAGCGTTGTAATTGCGCTTGCGGATGCGCTTCGCGAAACTGATCAAATGCCTGCCATAGCGTCAGGAAGTTTAATCCGGTGCCGAAGCCGCTCTCTGCTACCACAAACAGAGGATGTGGATGCTCAGGAAAGCGTACCTCTAATTGGTTGCCTCCCAGAAAAACATAACGCGTCTCTTCCAGCCCGTTATCGTTGGAAAAATAGACATCGTCAAAATCTCGGGAAACAGGTGTACCCTCAGCATTAAATTCGAGGTTGGCAGGTTGTATGGAGTAGTGTTTCACGTAAGTTACTCGTCTTACAGGCGGTGGCTCGATCTTAGCGATGTGTGTAAGGCTGCGCAAATTTCTCTATTAAATGGCTGATCGGACTTGTTCGGCGTACAAGTGTACGCTATTGTGCATTCGAAACTTACTCTATGTGCGACTTACAGAGGTATTGAATGAAACGTGCAGTGATTACTGGCCTGGGCATTGTTTCCAGCATCGGTAATAACCAGCAGGAAGTCCTGGCATCTCTGCGTGAAGGACGTTCAGGGATCACTTTCTCTCAGGAGCTGAAGGATTCCGGCATGCGTAGCCACGTCTGGGGCAACGTAAAACTGGATACCACTGGCCTCATTGACCGCAAAGTTGTGCGCTTTATGAGCGACGCATCCATTTATGCATTCCTTTCTATGGAGCAGGCAATCGCAGATGCGGGCCTTTCTCCGGAAGCTTACCAGAATAACCCGCGCGTTGGCCTGATTGCAGGTTCTGGCGGCGGTTCCCCGCGTTTCCAGGTATTCGGCGCTGACGCAATGCGCGGCCCGCGCGGCCTGAAAGCGGTTGGCCCGTATGTGGTCACCAAAGCGATGGCATCCGGCGTTTCTGCCTGCCTCGCCACGCCGTTTAAAATTCATGGCGTTAACTACTCCATCAGCTCCGCGTGTGCGACTTCCGCACACTGTATCGGTAACGCAGTAGAGCAGATCCAACTGGGCAAACAGGACATCGTGTTTGCTGGCGGCGGCGAAGAGCTGTGCTGGGAAA
>OLPP01000243.1_pt1 | contig 56404 bp, 49 predicted proteins | sample 1643151 | NCBI WGS metagenome assembly OLPP01 (sample SAMEA3136679, study PRJEB25190) | human gut metagenome | biome: human gut; feature: human-associated habitat; material: faeces | place: Austria | collected 2013 | reverse complement strand
AGCACTCGGCTGTTAACCGAGTTGTTGTAGGTTCGAGCCCTACTCGGGGAGTTTTTTAGTATAATATATGGTGACATAGCCAAGTGGTAAGGCCCCGGTCTGCAACACCGTCATCGCCGGTTCAAATCCGGCTGTCACCTCTCTTAAAATGACTACATCAGTTTATGATGTGGTCTTTCTTTTATATAATTTGCAAATAAAATATATTGTGGATTTTATTTAATATACGTAATATGTGTTGCAAAGATTTCATTATTTTTAAATTTTCTACATTACTTTTCAGGATGCTACACTAAATTAATAAAGAGAAATATAAGTCTGATAAACAGAATTATATTTCTCTTTTTTAACAACTCTTATCCTTTTTTGAATAGTTGTAGTAGTATTATTATTCCTCTTCAGGATATTTCATACCCCATTCGGTTCTTATATCAGACATGATTTTCATAACATCATATGTATACTGACTGTGAATGAGGTTTTCTATTTCATCGGATGATGCAGAGTTTATGGCTTTTTCCATATCACATACTTCGTAATAAAGTGCATCTGATGTATCACCTGCATCAATTACTTCTTTATGACCATTCTCTGTGTATGTAATAGTTGCCTGCATTCCTCTTGGATACTCAAAGATTTCTACATATGCTTTGTCAAAAGATAGTGTAGCGCGTTTTGGCTGTTTGGAATGTAGAGATAATGTGACTGTTGCCATCTCGGCAGCATCATTCATAAGCAGAATGCCTGCCTGTTCATCAACACCGGTCGGAGCATATCTAACCTGTGACAATACATGCGACGGTGTTTCCTTGAAGAACCAGCGGATGAGAGAAAGTGAGTAAACACCAATATCAAGCAGTGCTCCTCCTGCAAGCTTACGGCTGAAAAACCTATTTGTCATATTGTAATCTTTGTAGCTTCCAAAATTGACCTGAATTAAATTGAGTCTGCCGAGTTGTCCACTTGCAATTATTTTATTTAACTTTTTATAAACAGGCATATGATATATAGTCATGGCTTCAGCAAGAATTACGTTATTTGCTTTGGCCAATGAGATTGCCTCATCGAGCTCTGTAATATTTAATGTGATAGATTTCTCACAGAGTACATGCTTTCCATTAGAAAGGGCTTTTCTTAAATAATTAATGTGAGTATTGTGTGGAGTGGAGATGTAAATGATATCCACATCAGGATCATAAAAGACGTCATCAATGTTGTCATATACCTTTGAAATGCCATATTTTTGTGCAAAAGCTTGAGCCTTTTCATGAGTCCTGTTGGCAACTGAATAAAGAGTACGCCCTTCCTTTGAGAGAGCCTGCGCGAGCTCATTAGCTATTACGCCGCAGCCGAGTGTGGCCCAATTAAGCTGTTTCATATGAATTCCTCCTTTTTTAATAAGGTACTGTAGCTGTGAAGATATATAAATTATTACAAATTCAGCTAAATTACAAAATATCAACTTAAATCATAAAATATAATTAAATCAAAAATATTCAAATCATAAAATATGCACCGAAATCACAATATATGTACCTTAATGAAGATATTCTAGCATGATGATTTATGAATTACAATATATTTAGAAATGAAACAGTCAAAATCAGTCAAAGATAGATTGATGCAATATCTAAATTAGTCAATTTGAACTATTAATATTAATTATAAATTAGTAATAGAAAAGATACTAAAAATAGTAATTAGACAAGTATTAATGATATATATAGTATATTCTACACAAAAATGAATACTGCATTTGCATATATTGCACAATTTTAAAACTTGCTTTATATATTTTTAACAATTTTTAGTGTGATTATTTGTGAATATAAATGACTGATTATGATTGACAATGACGGATTATGAAAATATAATTATACTACAAGTTAAATGAATGTTGAAATGTTTAATACAGTAATTTGAAAATGAGCATTAAATAAATGGCTTATAAAATAAGTCTTTTAATAGTTTGATAAACAGGGGGGATTAGATGCTGGCGGAAGATAGATGCAAAAAAATACTCGATATATTAGATTCGATGGGAAGTGTGACTGTTCAGCAGCTTATGGATGAGCTTGATACATCCGAGTCAACAATCAGGCGTGATCTGGTTGCAATGGACAAGAAGGGGTATCTCACCAAGGTACATGGTGGTGCGATTGCAAATAATACGAATATCCATACTCAGGATGAGAAGGTTATCAACAGGCTTAAGCAGAATCGCAGCGAAAAGGAACAGATTGCCAGATATGCGGCATCACTTATTGTGGATAATGATTTTGTTTATATAGATGCCGGTACTACAACGGCAGTCATGATTGATTATATTACTGCAAAGAATGTGGTTTTTGTTACAAACTCTCTGACTAATGCCAAGAGAATTTCCGATAGGGGATATACAGTATATATTCTGGGTGGCGAGTTCAAGTCTACTACTGAGGCTATTGTCGGAGATGAGGCCGTTGTGACGCTCGATAAATACAATTTTACGAAGGGCTTCTGGGGAACCAACGGAATTACTGTGAAGAATGGATTTACGACTCCGGAGATAAAGGAGGCCATGATTAAAAAGAAATCCATGGAGAATAGCAAGGAGAAATACATTCTTGCGGATGACAGTAAGTTTTCACAGGTATCAAGTATCAAGTTTGCTGATTTTGAGGATGCTGTAATTATTACAAATGCACTAAGCAATGACAACTATAAGAAATACAAAAATATTAAGGAGGTCTAACATGATTTATACGGTTACTTTTAATCCATCACTAGATTATATAGTTGATGTAACAGATTTTAAGACAGGAGTGGTCAATAGAACGACTGGAGAGAAGATTTTTGCAGGTGGTAAGGGCATCAATGTTTCCATGGTTCTTAAGAATCTTGGAATGAGCAATACTTCACTTGGTTTTACAGCGGGTTTTACAGGAAATGAAATTAAAAGACTTCTAGCAAAAAAAGGTGTTGATACTGATTTTATAGAGGTGGAGGATGGTATTTCACGTATCAATGTGAAGCTTCGCTCAAATGAGGAATCCGAGATTAATGGTCAGGGACCGGTAATTACTGAGGACAACATTAAAAAACTTTATGAGAAGCTTGACTGCTTAAAGGAGTCTGATGTGCTTGTGCTCGCAGGAAGTATTCCTGATGTAATGCCTTCATCAATGTATATGGATATCATGAAGCATCTTGAGGGCCGCGGAATAAATATTGTGGTTGATGCGACGAGAAATCTGCTCACAAATGTGCTTGCATATAAGCCATTCCTTATCAAGCCAAACAATCATGAGCTCGGTGAGATATTCGGGGTTGAGATTACAGACAAGGACGATGTGATAAAATATGCAAAGAAGCTTCAGGAGCAGGGCGCAAGAAACGTGCTTGTTTCTATGGCAGGTGACGGAGCAGTGCTTGTGACTGAGAACGGACAGGAGTTTAAGGCTAAGGCTCCTAAGGGAAAGCTCAAAAACTCTGTTGGTGCAGGTGATTCGATGGTAGCCGGATTTGTTTACGGATACCTTAAATCAAATGATTATAAGCAGGCATTTATTTATGGTGTATGTACAGGAAGTGCAAGCGCATTTTCTGAGGAGCTTGCTACAAAGCCTGAGGTTGAGGCACTTATAGAAAAATGGGAGAATGCTTCCAATTAAACAAACGGTATCAAAAGGTTGATATAAATAATTAATATATTATATTAGGAGGAATGATATATGACAATCAGGGATTTATTGGCAGCTGAGAGTATCAATTTAAATGGTACGCCTGCCGGAAAAACCGAAGCATTGAATCAGTGTATTGATTTGATGGCAAAAAGTGGCAAAATTGCCGATGTTGAAACGTATCGCAAGGGCGTTTTTGCAAGAGAGGAGGAAGGCACAACAGGAATTGGAATGGGTATAGCAATTCCTCATTGTAAGTCTGATGCCGTTACTAAAGCAGGTCTTGCAGCAATGGTTGTAAAGGATGGGGTTGACTTTGAATCACTCGACGGTACACCTGCAAAGATTATTTTCCTTATCGCTGCACCAAACACAGAGGACAATGTGCATCTTCAGGTGCTCAGCAAGCTCTCTGTTATGCTGATGGACGAGCAGTTTACAAATTCTCTTATCAATGCCGGCTCAGTAGATGAGTTTTTAAATATCATCGACAGTGCTGAAAAGGCAAAGGATGAGAAGGAGGCTGCAAAGGAGGCAAAGGAACCTGTTGAGGTGAAGAAGGACGATGTATTTATCGTTGCAGTTACAGCCTGTCCTACAGGAATTGCCCATACTTATATGGCTGCTGAGGCTATTGAGAAAAAGGCCAAGGAGCTGGGATATCAGGTAAAGGTTGAGACAAGAGGCTCAGCCGGAGCTAAAAATGTACTCACAGATGATGAGATTGCAAAGGCTACCGGTGTTATCGTTGCATGTGATACAAATGTGCCTACAGACCGTTTTGACGGAAAGAAGGTTATTGAGTGTCAGGTTTCTGACGGAATAAATAAGACAGAGGAGCTCGTAAAGAGAATTGCTGCCGGTGATGCTCCTGTATTTAAGGCATCAGGTAAAAAAGAGGCTTCACATTCATCTATTGGTGGAAAGGAGAGCATTGGACATCAGATTTACAAGCATCTGATGAACGGTGTTTCACATATGCTTCCGTTCGTAGTTGGTGGTGGTATCCTTATCGCAATCGCGTTCCTTATCGATGGATTCAGTGTTGACCTTAATTCACTGCCGGCTGACCAGAGAGCAAATTTCGGTACTATTACACAGGGCGCAGCATTGTTTAAGGGAATCGGTGGAACAGCATTTGGATTTATGCTTCCTATCCTTGCAGGCTTTATCGCTATGAGTATTGCTGACCGTCCGGGTCTTGCAGTTGGTTTCGTAGGCGGTTCAATCGCAGCAAACGGTACATCAGGCTTCCTTGGAGCACTGGTTGCAGGTTTCGTTGCAGGATATATTGTAAATCTCTTAAAGAAGATATTCTCTAAGCTTCCTGAGAGTCTTGATGGTGTGAAGCCGGTTCTTCTTTATCCGCTGCTTGGTATATTCCTCATAGGCGTTATAATGCAGTTTGTAGTTGAGCCTCCAATCGGAGCTTTAAATACAGCTATCAACAACGGTCTTAATGGACTTAACGGTGCAAGCGCAGTAGTTCTCGGAGTACTTCTCGGAGGAATGATGGCAATAGATATGGGTGGCCCTGTAAACAAAGCCGCTTATGTATTTGGTACAGCTTCAATCGCTGCCGGAAACTACAATATCATGGCAGCAGTTATGATTGGTGGTATGGTTCCACCACTCGCAATCGCTCTTGCAACAATCTTCTTCAAGAACAAGTTCACAGCAGAGGAGAGAAAGGCAGGACCTACGAACTTTATCATGGGATTATCATTTATCACAGAGGGTGCAATCCCATTCGCAGCATCTGATCCGCTTCATGTCCTTCCGGCATGTGCAGTTGGTTCAGCAGTGGCAGGTGGACTTTCAATGGCATTTGGATGTACACTCATGGCACCTCACGGAGGAATCTTCGTAGTACCTACAATCGGAAATCCGTTAATGTATCTTGTAGCATTAGTAATCGGAGCCTTCATTGCATGTGGATTACTCGGATTACTCAAGAAAAAAGTAAGTGAATAAGCAATCCTCAATTATCATTTAATCCAATCTATAAACTAATCAACAAAGGCACTGCTTCGGCGGTGTCTTTGTTGTTATGTTGTTATACAAAAATTAAAAATATAAACATTCTCTGAAATAACAGCCTCATGCCTTGACGAGTGAATTTTCGAAGCATAAAGTATTATTAAGATGTAACTATTCAGAAAATAAACATTAGTAAACAGTGAGGCATAAAATGGGCAAGGTTATAGGTATAGATTTAGGAACAACAAACAGCTGTGTGGCAGTATTGGAGAACAATCAGCCGGTAGTCATAACTAACAGCGAGGGTCAGAGAACAACTCCGTCTGTAGTGGCTTTTACAAAAAATGGAGAGCGACTGGTTGGCGAGGCTGCAAAGAGGCAGGCAGCAGTCAATGTGGACAGGACATTTTTCTCAATAAAGAGACAGATGGGAAGCGATTTCAGGGCAAAAGTGGACGGAAAGCTGTATTCAGCTCCTGAGATTTCTTCTATGATTCTCAGAAAGCTGAAAAAGGATGCAGAGGACTATATCGGTGAGACTGTAACTGACGCCGTAATTACTGTTCCCGCATATTTTTCGGATGCGCAGAGGCAGGCAACTAAGGATGCAGGAAGGATTGCTGGTCTTAATGTGCTTCGAATCATAAATGAGCCAACCTCTGCGGCACTCGCATACGGACTGGACCACGGACAGCAGCAGAAAATTCTTGTCTACGACCTCGGAGGAGGAACTTTCGATGTGTCTGTTATCGAAATAGGGGACAATCTGATAGAGGTGCTTGCCACAGCCGGTGATAATCATCTGGGTGGAGATGATTTTGATGAGAGAATCACGAATTATCTTGTCACAGAGTTTTACAGACAGCAGAATGTGGATCTGAGAAAGGATAATACTGCTATGCAGCGTGTCAGGGAGGAGGCTGAGAAGGCAAAAAAGGTGCTTTCATCCTCATCCTCAACCACTATCAACCTGCCGTTTATCACCACTGTAAAGGGACAGCCAATCCACATGGAGATGAACCTCACAAGGGCTGAGTTTAATGAGATAACAAAGGATCTGGTGGAGAGAACGGCCATTCCGGTAAATCAGGCACTTTCAGATGCGGGGATTTGTGCAGCGGAGCTTGGAATGGTGCTGTTGGTAGGAGGCTCTACACGTGTGCCGGCTGTTGTTGAGGAGGTCAGAAGAATTACAGGAAAAGAGCCTTCACACAACCTGAATCCTGACGAGTGCGTGGCACTCGGTGCAGCAGTACAGGGTGGCAAGCTCGGTGGAGCAATTGTCGCAGGCAGCAGTGCGGCAGAGATTATACTGATGGATGTCACACCGCTTTCACTCGGAATTGAGACAGTTGGTGGTGTCTCAACCAAAATTATTGACAGAAATACGACTATTCCTACGAGATACAGCCAGATTTTTACAACTGCAGGAAGCTTCCAGACCTCTGTGGATATAAAGGTACTGCAAGGTGAGAGGCAGTTTGCAAGGGACAATAAGCTGATTGGAAACTTCAGGCTAAAGGGCATCAAGCCGGCTCCGGCAGGTGTGCCGCAGATAGAGGTGACGTTTGATATAGATGCAAACGGCATTGTGCAGGTTTCTGCAAAGGACCTGGGCACAGGAAAGCATCAGGAGATTACGATTACCGCAAGCTCAAATTTGTCTGATTCTGAGATTGAGCAGGCAATCCGCGAGGCACAGGAGTATGAGGCAACAGACGGACAGAGAAAGGCTTATATTGATGCAAGAAGTGAGGCTGATACGCTTGTGCGACAGGTGGAAAATGTCATGGCTGACAAGGAAAAAAGAAAGGCTATGGACAGTGCACAGAAAAAGAGTGTGAAATCGTCACTTTCGTATGTTAAGAAGCTTATTTCGAGGACAAAGCCCGGAAATGTGAGCGAAGAGCAGGCCGCAGAGATAAAGCATGCGGCAGACGAGCTGAGAAATGCGGCAGCGGGATTGATTTAATTATAGTAACTACTATTATTCATTTGGCTATTTACGAGAAGCGGATTTTCATATAAAATATGGGTAAGTGGTGAGTATTCAGAAACACCCTGAATAGTTATAATGTTAATTTAAATCCGAGGAAATAGAAAATGAATGCGAACGATAAAACAGAAAAGGTACTAAGAGAAATTCATATCATGCTCTCAAAGGCGGAGCCGTATAAGCCGGAGCCGAGCAGGGTGATCATAAACAAGCAGCAAATGATAGATTTACTTGCTGAGCTGAATAAGTGTATATATGCAATGCAGGATGAGTATGAGCTTACTGAGCAGAGTCGCAATCACGCAGAGAGAGAGTTCAGAAAGAAGGGTGATCAGATAGTCTGGGATGCAAGCAGAAAGGCTGAGGATGTGTATGCAGCATCGGTTATCTATACGGATGAGGCGCTTTCAAGAGTGCGTGATATCATCAATGATACCAACGAGTCACTTGAAAAGCTGTGCAAGAATATGAAGGATAAGATTGCAGAACAGGAGAAGATAGTTAAAACCAACCAGTATGAGCTCAAGGGACAGCTTCAGGATTTGTCCGATACGGAGAAGTATCTTAAGATTATCGATGACAGAAATAAGGAGATAGAACGTCAGAAAAATGCAGGTAAGCCAGTAGAGGAGCGTACTATTGACAAGGAAGAGAAGTCTATCTATGCAAACAGACAGACTGAAATCAAGGTAAATATGGATTATATCAGAAAACTGGGACTTGCGGAGGGCGAGGACCTGGGAGATGGTGTAGTGGGTGAAGTGAAGCTTGCAGACGATACACCTGATGCCGGATCAAATCATGGCAATGATAAGGATGAAGCCAAGGATGCCGGCTCAAAATCGTCTGTTGATGAGGATTATAAGGCAATAAGCAGAAAAGCCGGCAATCCACCTGTTATCAACACAATGGAAGGGAAGGAACTCACAGCCGGCATCCACAGAATGTGGCAGAGCATCACCGGAAATAAAGGGAAATGAAACACGCATATGTAATATAAAGCAGCAGTTCAAAACAGAACGGCTGCTTTTTGGCTTATATTTAAAAGTGGGTAATATTAAGCAGATTTTAAGAAAAACAAAGTGGATAATCTGATAAAATATAGCTGACTAACGGCAGGAGAAGGTTTCTAATCAAAATTCATAGAAGGAGGATAATATGACAATATTAGTTTGTGATGACGACAAGGAAATAGTTGAGGCAATTGAGATTTACCTGATGCAGGAGGGCTATAACGTGGAGAAGGCTTACGATGGCATACAGGCGGTTGAAATTATGAAGAATAAAAAAATAGACCTCATGATAATAGATGTCATGATGCCAAAGCTCGACGGAATAAGAGCTACTCTGCAGATACGAAAGGAAAGCAGGGTGCCGATAATCATTCTCTCGGCAAAGACAGAGGATGCTGACAAGATTTTAGGCCTCAATGTGGGGGCTGATGATTATGTTACAAAGCCTTTTAATCCGCTTGAGCTTGTGGCAAGAGTAAAGTCACAGCTTCGCAGATATACCACTCTGTCAAGCAATGATGCAGCCGGAGACAAGGTTTATGAAGCCGGAGGCCTTTTGGTAAATGATGATTTAAAAAAGGTGACTGTGGATGGCGAGGAGGTAAAGCTCACACCGATTGAGTACAATATCCTGCTTTTACTCCTTAAAAACAAGGGAAAGGTCTACTCAATAAACGAAATATATGAGAGTATATGGAACGAGGAGGCGATAGGCGCCGATAATACAGTTGCCGTGCACATCAGACATATCAGGGAAAAAATAGAGATAAATCCTAAAGAGCCGCGATATCTGAAAGTGGTCTGGGGAGTAGGCTATAAGATAGAGGACAACAAATGAAGCAGTATACAATAGGAAAAAAAGCAGCGGTCATAGTTTTGCATCAGCTATGCATGATACTTATGGTGACAGGAGTGTTTGCCACAGGCTATGCATTCAGGCACGATGCGCATGGAAATATTGATATATATACACTAATATCGCTTGCGGGCCTGGTAGGCAGCTTTGTGAGCCTGGCGTATATGGCAAACGTGGCCGGCAGAAAATCAGAGGATGATTACACAATATACTATTTACCGATTGACAAGGTATACTCTGATGTGATGCTAGTGATATTTACATTGCTCATGGTATTTATGGGAAAAGTGATTTCAGGCGTAAAAAACCAGCACTTTGACTATGCATCACTCATTATGACGGCCGGCACATTTACTTTTTTGTTTGATCTGGCTTTTATTATTTTATACCAGAGCATTGTAAGGAAGATAAAAGGCAATATACTTTGCACACACAGCCTGATGTACAAGGGCTATGAGCTTTTGAAAAGAGTTATTGAGAAAAAGGATATCCACACACAAAAAACCAAAGAGATAATGCGAATACAGGAGGCTCTTGAAGCTATCTCGGAAGGAGCGCTTGACACTACACTCAATGTCAATGAGTTTCATGGGCAGCAGAAAAAGGTGGCGGAGGCTGTCAACCATATACGCCAGGGTCTTATGAGCTCGGTAAATGAGAGTCTTAAAAATGAAAAATTAAAGGCTGATTTAATAACAAACGTATCACATGATATAAAGACACCTCTGACTTCAATAGTCAACTATGTTGACCTGCTTAAGAGGGAAAATCTGGAAAATGAAAATGCTAAATACTATATACATGTGCTGGAGGAAAAGTCACAGCGCTTAAAGCAGCTTACAGAGGATTTGGTAGAGACATCAAAGATTACCTCGGGAAATGTGAAGCTCAATATGCAAAAGCTTGATCTGGTTGAGCTTTTATACCAGACCGGAGGTGAATTCAATGAGCGATTTGAGTCGAGAAATCTGACAATAGTTACAAAAATTCCATCAGAACAGATATTTATCTATGCGGATGGACGTCAGCTTTACCGCTCTATTGAAAATCTGTATACTAATGCCGCAAAATATGCACTGGAAAATACCAGAGTGTATGTAGAGCTTGAAAAGGCAGATACAAAGGCAGTTTTTACAATAAAGAATGTGTCTAAGAACAAGCTTGACATAGTAAGCAACGGAAATGTGGACCTGACAGAGCGTTTTGTGAGGGGAGAGAGGTCGAGAACCACTGAAGGAAGTGGACTTGGACTTTCGATTGCAAAGAATCTGACCCATTTGATGGGAGGAAAATTCGAAATTAAGGTAGATGGTGATTTATTTATTGCCACAATTACCTATAATATTATATAATAGTAAATAAAAGAATTTTGAAATACACATACGGAGGTAGAATAAGTGAAATTATATGAAAACGGTGCTTACCTTTTAAACGGTAAGGAAGTAATAATTGATGGATCAAAAGCTCAGGCAGCTGTAAAAAGCAAGACCGGCATGGACATCGACAAACAGACAGCTAAGCAGGCGACAATTGCTTACGGTATTTTAAAGGAGCACAATACATCCGGCAATATGGACAAGCTTCAGATTAAGTTTGATAAGCTTACATCGCATGATATCACATTTGTAGGTATCATTCAGACAGCAAGAGCTTCAGGACTTGAGAAATTCCCTATCCCGTATGTACTTACAAACTGTCACAACAGCCTTTGTGCAGTTGGTGGAACAATCAATGAGGATGACCACATGTTTGGTCTCACATGTGCAAAGAAGTACGGCGGAATCTATGTACCACCTCATCAGGCAGTTATCCATCAGTTTGCACGAGAGATGCTTGCCGGCGGCGGAAAAATGATACTTGGTTCTGATTCACATACACGCTATGGTGCACTTGGTACTATGGCAGTCGGCGAGGGTGGACCTGAGCTTGTTAAGCAGCTTCTCGAACAGACATATGATATTGATATGCCTGAGGTAGTAGGTATTTACCTGACAGGAGAGCCAATCAAGGGCGTTGGACCACAGGATGTCGCACTTGCAATTATCGGAGAGGTATTCGGAAATGGCTTCGTAAAGAACAAAGTTATGGAGTTTGTAGGACCGGGTGTGTCTAATCTGAGCGTTGACTTCCGTATAGGTGTCGATGTTATGACAACAGAGACTACATGTCTTTCTTCTATCTGGAGAACAGATGACCAGGTTAAGGAATTCTTTGAGATTCACGGTAGGGCCGAGGACCACAAGGAGCTTAATCCGGGTGAGGTGGCTTACTACGACAGATTTATTGAGATTGATTTAAGCCAGATCCGCCCAATGATAGCTATGCCATTCCACCCAAGCAATACTTACACTATCGATGAGCTCAATGCAAACCTCATGGATATTCTCGATGACTGTGAGAAGAGAGCTGAGGTAAGCTTTGACGGCAAGGTGAAGCTTGATTTAAAGAGTAAAGTAAGAGACGGAAAACTGTATGTAGACCAGGGAATCATCGCAGGCTGTGCAGGCGGTGGATTTGAGAATATCTGCGATGCGGCTGACATATTAAACGGACATTCAATAGGAGCAGACGAGTTTACACTGAGTGTTTACCCGGCATCTACTCCAATATACATGGAGCTTGTGAAAAACGGAGCTGTAGCAAAGCTTCTTGAGACAGGTGCAATCGTAAAGACTGCTTTCTGCGGACCTTGCTTTGGTGCAGGAGATACACCGGCCAACAACGCATTCTCTATCCGTCATTCAACAAGAAACTTCCCTAACAGAGAGGGTTCTAAGGTACAGAACGGACAGATCAGCTCAGTGGCACTCATGGATGCACGTTCAATCGCTGCAACAGCAGCAAACAAGGGCTTCCTTACATCAGCAGCGGATATTGATGTCAACTTTACAAAGCCTAAATATTTCTTTGACAAGACTATATATGAGAACCGTGTATTTGACAGCCATGGAGTGGCAGATCCTTCAGTTGAAATCCAGTTCGGACCAAACATCAAGGACTGGCCGGCAATGAGCGCGCTTCCTGAGAATATGCTCCTTAAGGTGGTTTCAGAGATTCATGATCCTGTTACTACAACAGATGAGCTCATTCCTTCAGGAGAGACATCATCATATCGTTCAAACCCTCTTGGCCTTGCAGAGTTCGCACTTTCAAGAAAGGATCCTGAGTATGTAGGCAGAGCAAAGGAAATCCAGAAGGCCCAGAAGGCTATAGAGAGTGGTGAGTGCGCAGGAAAGGCTGTTCCTGAGGTTGCTGAAATCATGGGAGTAGTAAAGAAAAAATTCCCTGAGGCAAGCCATGAGAATATGGGCTTCGGAAGCACAATTTTTGCTGTTAAGCCGGGTGACGGCTCAGCAAGAGAGCAGGCTGCAAGCTGCCAGAAGGTACTCGGAGGCTGGGCAAATATCGCAAACGAGTATGCCACAAAGAGATATCGTTCAAACCTTATCAACTGGGGAATGCTCCCATTCATCATCGATGAGGGAGAGCTTCCGTTCCACAATCTCGACTATATCTTCCTTCCGGGAATCAAGAAGGAAATCGAGGATGCAAAGACGGAGTTTGAGGCATATGTTGTCAAGGATGGTGAATTAAAGCCATTTACACTGAAGATGGGTGAGCTCACAGATGATGAAAGAGAGATAATATTAAAGGGATGTCTCATCAACTATAACCGTAAATAAGGAGAGTCTAATCCGATGGAAGAAACCAGAAAAGCTGGTAAAAAATCAAACATTGAGATAAATGCAGATAAGGGTGCGAAGCAGAATTCGCACCCGGGGCGTGAGGAATGGCCACATCTGATCAGAATAGGTGTCATGGTATTTGTCACGTTTGCAGTCAGTATACTGTTTTTCTTTGCACTGTACAGATTTGAGGGCTTTGCAGGCATATGGAGCAAGCTGCTTGCGGCAGCAATGCCTATTATAATGGGACTTGTGCTTGCATACCTGATGAATCCTGTCATGCTGTGGCTGGAAAGATGCTTTAAAAAGCTTCTTTCCAAAAAGATGAAAAGCGAAAGCAAGCTGCGAAAGGTTTCAAGAGCTCTTGCAATCACAGGCTCGGTTATTATTCTTGTAGCGATTATTTCGCTCCTAATTGCGGCTATTGTGCCTTCTGTCATAGCAAGTATATCAGGACTTATGAAGACACTGCCAAATGACGTTGCGGCATTCATCAACGTGATAAAGAACGGCAATTTCGGGGACAGCAAAATAGCTGAGCTCGCGAGCACATGTTTACAGAATACAACCGACTACATTGAGAATTATGCCACAGAAAAGATAATTCCTGAGGCACAGAAGTATGTTGCACAGATTACAACCGGTGTGATTTCGGTAGTCAGAGGTTTATTCAATTTCATTATCGGAATAATCGTGATGGTCTATGTGATGAGTATTCAGGAGACTCTCGCAGGACAGAGTAAAAAGATAATATATGCTGTCTGCAAGCCAAAGACAGGCAATATCATCATTGAGACGATCAGAAAGACAAATGAGATTTTTGGAGGCTTCATAAGCGGTAAGATTATAGATTCATTGATTATAGGTGTGATTGCATATTTCGGATGTCTGATTTTAAGGATTCCATCATCGGTGCTCGTTGCAGTGATTATCGGCGTTACAAATGTGATTCCGGTATTCGGACCGTTTATCGGTGCAATTCCATCGTTACTCATAGTAGTAATTCAGAGTCCGTGGCATGCGCTTTATCTTCTGATATTTATTGTCGTGCTGCAGCAGGTGGATGGCAATATAATAGGGCCTAAGATACTTGGCTCATCTACCGGTCTTTCGACCTTCTGGGTTATGTTTGCCATACTAATCGGCGGAGGAATGTTTGGTTTTCTTGGAATGTTACTTGGTGTTCCGACCTTTGCTGTGATATACTATATTGTGAGAAGAGTTGTTAATTATGCTCTCAGGAAAAAGAAGCTTCCTGAGGACACAATGGATTATACAAAGACAACAGGCGTAGATACAAAAAATAATAAGCTTAAATACGAGTAGGTGAAATAAGTGGATAAATACGAATACAATCTCAAGCTGGATCAGATAAAAGCCCTAAGCGCCGAGGAGGGCTATATGAGCGCAGCAGAGATTGCAGATAGCATAAATTGGAACAAAATTAAAAATGTAAATACACTCGTTAAAATCGGTGAAATCTACGAGAAGGCCGAAAGATACCAGGATGCAAGGGATATACTTTTAATGGCCTATGACCGTTCACCAATCGGCAGGATGATTATATACAGACTGGCTGAGGTCGCCATCAAGATGGGTGATTATGATGCTGCTACAGAGTATTATGATGAGTTTGTTGAGATAGCGCCTCATGATGATATGAAGTATGTATTAAGATATGCCATCAAAAAAGGGCAGGGAGCTTCATTTGATGAGCTTATCACTATTCTTGAAGAGTACAAGGATGAAGAATACACTGAGGAGTGGGCATATGAGCTTGCATATCTATACCACAAGGCCGGAAAAGCCGATAAGTGTATAGATGCCTGCGATGAGCTCATTCTGTGGTTCGGAGACGGACCATATGTGGAGCGTGCGCTGGAGCTTAAGATGCTTTATCAGCCACTTACCAAGGCTCAGGAGGAAAAGTACAGACGATTCAAGGCAGAGAAGGAAAAGCCGGCTAAGATAAAGGATGAGGCTGAGGTCACTGAGATAGGTGCCATGGAGATGGTAAAGGGCGGAGAGATAGTGCATGATGACGTAACTATTCCGCAGATTACTGTAAATCAGGAGAAGTTCAATACTGTAAATTTACAGCAGGAGATTGCCAAGGGTATGCAGCAGATCATTGAGGCCAAGGGCAAGAATGAAGTTGCTGATACGATGGATACCATCAAAAAGATAGTTGAGGATATTCCTTATCTTAAGCTCGAAAAGGAGCAGGAAGAGTATGTACAGCAGCCGGAAGAGACAGAACATATCGCTACAGATGAAGAGATAGATGGTTCACTTAAGTTGAATTTCAAGGAGCTTTTGGGTGAAGACGCTGACGGACAGATGTCTATGGTCATGAGTGAAAAGACTCAGCTTGAGCATCAGATTACAGGACAGATGTCTATACATGATGTGCTTGAAGAATGGGAAAAGACCAGACATGCGGCTGAAATTGCACTTAAAGAGGCTGAGCAGCAGAAGCTTGAGTCAGCTAAGGCAAGAGCACTTCAGGAGGCAGGAGACATCATGGAGAGACTAAATGATGTCATTCCAAAGCTGGATGCAGGTGTCACTCCGAAGGAACTTCTTGAGGAGGAGTATTTGAAGGTGCCGGTTGATATTATAGAGCAGAAAGCTGCCGTGAAGGAGCCTGAAGAAGGGCAGAAACCGGATATGCAGGAGCTTTATGCAGAGGAGACTGTGGATGAAGTACAGGAGCCGCAGGAAGCACCGGAAGAAGCTATAGACGAAGTGCAGGAGTCACAGGAAGCACCGGAAGAGGCTATAGATGAAGCCAATGAACCGGTTGGAGAGCCGGAGGATATAATTGTGGCAGAGGAGTCTGAGAAAGACGAGATATTCACGCAGCCGACTATCATGATGCCTGAAATAACAGATGATATGTTAAATGTCGATGATGATACATCAGATGATGAGACTTCACAGGAGAAAGAAAACGTTTCTGAGAAAAGAGATTTTGATCATGTGACATCATTTATCGAGCAAGAAATAGCCAAGATGACAGCAAAGAATCCGGGACTGGAGAAGAAGCTGGATATGGCTAAGACAAGAAAAATGCCGGATATTTCATTGCCGGAGGATTTAGACAGCGAAGAAGATGACTCGAAATTAAAAGAAACAAAACATATAAAAGAGCTTACAAGCGAACAGAAAGCTATATTTTCATATTTCATACCGGTAAAGGGTATGGAGGATCAGATTTGCAAGGCATATAATGCAGTACTTGATCATTTCAACAGGAAAGAAAACGCATCCACAGGCAACCTCATTATACAGGGAGAGCAGGGTTGCGGAAAAACAATGCTTGCTACAAGCTTTATAAAGGTATTACAAAAAGATGGTGAACAGCTTACAGGAAAGATGGGCAAGATTGATGCTGCCGTACTCAATAAAAAGGATGTGCAGCAGGTAGTCAGAAAGATAACAGGAGGCTGTCTCATCATAGAAAGAGCCGGAGATATCGACCGCAGCATAGCTGCCAAGCTATCATTTTTGATGGAGCATGATATTACAGGAACACTCTATATACTTGAGGATACATCAAAGGGTATAAAGAAGGCTCTCTCAATGGATGAGGGCTTTGCATCCAAGTTCACGGAAAAGATATCGGTTCCTATTTTTACAAATGATGAACTCGTATTGTTTGCCAAATCGTACTCTGCAGAGCTTGGGTACAAGATAGATGAGATGGCTATTCTGGCATTGCATAACAGAATCAGCAATATTGAGAGGATAGACCAGGCTACCACTCTGACAGAGGTCAAGGATATAATTGACGAGGCCATAGACAGGGAGGCTCACAGCGGACTGAAGAAGGCTATAAGTATTCTGACAGCCAAGCGATATACAGATGATGACCGAATTGTACTCAAAGAGGATCATTTCAGGGAAAAATAAATACTTATGGGGGTATATATATGTGTAATTTTACAGCAATGGATTGTTACCTGTTTGGTCAGGCAACACACTATGACATCTACAAGAAGATGGGTGCTCACTTAGCTGAGCGCAAAGGAAAAAAAGGAGTGTGCTTTGACGTCTGGGCGCCACATGCGAGGGAAGTATACGTGTTTGGTGAGTTTAACGACTGGAATGAGACCAGTCATGAGATGAAGCGTGTAGAGCCGGAAACCATGGGAGTGTATGAGCTTTTTGTACCGGGAGCGCAAAAGGGTCAGATGTATAAGTTTATTATAGTCACTGAACAGGGTGATAAGCTGTACAAGGCGGATCCATACGCAAACTACGCAGAGCTTCGTCCGGGAACAGCGTCAATCATCACAGATATCGAGCACTTCACATGGACTGACAAAGAGTGGATGGATAAGAGAGCAGCAAAGTCAGATGCTGATGTATATTCTTCACCTATGGCTATATATGAGTGCCATCCGGGCTCATGGATGAGACATCCGGGCAGGGATGATGAGGGCTTTTATACATACAGGGAGCTTGCAAAATCACTCGTATCCTATGTGAAAACTATGGGATATACACATATTGAGCTTATGGGTATTTCAGAGTATCCGTTTGATGGCTCATGGGGATATCAGGTGACAGGCTACTATGCACCTACATCGAGGTATGGAAAGCCTGAGGATTTTGCATACTTTGTTGATCAGTGCCATAAAAATAATATCGGAGTAATCCTCGACTGGGTACCTGCACATTTCCCAAAGGATGCGCATGGACTTGCCAATTTCGACGGAACAGCCACATATGAGTATGCAGACCCAAGAAAGGGAGAGCATCCCGACTGGGGCACAAAGATATTTGACTACGGTAAGAATGAAGTAAAGAACTTCCTTATCGGAAGTGCATTGATGTGGATAGAAAATTACCACGTAGACGGACTCCGTGTGGATGCAGTTGCGTCAATGCTTTATCTTGACTATGGAAAGAGCGACGGACAGTGGGTGCCAAACAAGTTTGGAGGCAATAAGAATCTCGAGGCAGTAGAGTTTTTCAAGCATATCAATACACTCATACTTGGAAGAAATCACGGAACTGTAATGATAGCCGAAGAGTCTACCGCATGGCCAAAGGTAACAGGCAAGGTAGAGGAAGACGGACTGAACTTCAGCTACAAGTGGAACATGGGATGGATGCATGACTTCCTTGATTATATGAAGCTGGATCCATATTTCCGTAAAAATAACCACAACAAGATGACATTTGCGATGAGCTATAATGAGAGTGAGAAATATATTCTGGTACTGTCACATGATGAGGTGGTACATCTGAAGTGTTCTATGCTCAACAAAATGCCGGGCTTAGAAGGGGATAAATTCAAGAACCTCATGGCAGGATATGCATTTATGATGGGACACTGTGGAAAGAAGCTTCTTTTCATGGGACAGGAGTTTGCACAGAAGCAGGAGTGGAGTGAGGAAAGAGAACTCGACTGGTATCTGCTTGAGAATCCGGAGCATAAAAAGATCCAGAACTGGGTAAAGGAGCTGCTTCACCTCTATAGGAGAAACCGCTGTCTGTATGAGCTGGATTCAAGCTGGGAAGGCTTTGAATGGATAAATGCAAACGATGCAGACAGAAGCATCTTCAGCTTTATCAGAAAGAGCAAGGATGGCAAGAATAATATGCTCTTTGTCATCAATTTCACACCGGTAGAGAGACCTGATTACAGAGTCGGAGTGCCAAAGCACAAGACATATCAGCTCGTTTTAGATAGTGAGGATCCTAAGTTTACCGGCAAAACGGTACAAGTGCCTGTAAAGAAGGCTGCAAAGGGCAGAGGCAAGGCAGCAAAACAGTCATATAAGAAGCTGGACTATAAGGCAGTCAAATCAGAGTGTGACGGCAGACCATTTTCATTTGCTTATCCACTTGCGCCTTACGGAGTTGCTGTATTTAAATACTAATATACAGGTAAACAGCAGGGTAAAGGACCGCAGAGCAGTTTATTGTAAATGCCCAGAGGGTGATTGCGCAAGATAGTCTGTAACACCGATATATATTGCATGTGCCAGGTCATCCTGATAGTTTTTGTCAGTAAGAAGAAGTGTCTCAGCAGGATTACTCAAGAATCCACATTCTACGATTACGGTCGGGGATGTGGATTTTTTAAGTATAAAGTATTCTTTATTGGGCTTAATGCTTCGTGGCTTTGCGACACAAAGAGAAGTGTTTAGAGCTCCAAGAACAGAGGATGCGAGCTCTTTTCCTGCATCAGAGGCTTCATAATAGAATACCTGTGGACCGCAGCTTGAATTGTCCTCAAAGCTGTTTTGATGTATACTGATGCTGACTGCCACATTGCTTCTGGACATCAGGGCAGTTCTCTTTGTCAGATCATCTGTCTTTGGATGCTTGGAATTATCCGGGGCGAGGTCACAGTCGGTGGTTCTGGTCATGACAACAGTAAAGCCTCTGTTTTCAAACAGTTGTTTAAGAGCCATTGCAATACTCAGGTTGACATCCTTTTCCATGACGCCGGAGGTGGAAATCTTACCGGGATCACTTCCACCATGGCCCGGGTCTATTACAATAACAGTTGAATTAGTGTTTTTGCCGGTGTTTTTTGCAAGAGCGCAGACACCTCTTCCGAGGTAGAAGGACAGAATAAAGAGAGCTAAAATAAGACAGTATTTGTTTTTCTTGATAATGTACATATATTTTTTCATATAAGATACCTATAAAAAACCCGATGCACATAGAAGGCATCGGGTGTGTTTGTATATTATATGATTGGCTGATATCATTTATAACCTATAAAAGGTACTGAGTTAGACTGTATCTGTAAGGGTACGGCCTCTTTCAGTAAGCCTTAAGTAATCAGTCCAGATATTTTATAACAGTATCCCAGACAGATGAATTCTCAAAGCCAAGCTTCCAGAATGCTGCACCGGCGAGCTTATTGTCGTCGACGAGCTTGAGCCTTTTCTCTAAAGATGTACTGTCCTCGAGCCATACCTTGTACAGCTTGTTGGATGCAGACCACTCAGCGTAGTTCTGACCGGATTTCTCATCAAGAGCAGCAGTGGCATTGTTTGTGGCAAGCTGTGCTGCAGCTGCGTCCATACTATATACCTGTGAGGCAACGGTGTACTTTGACTGATCCTCGGTATCGGTTACGGCATCATCGTCCTCCTTTGGAGTGAGCTCCCATATTCTGGTATAAAAAGGCATGCCGAGAATAATCTGGTCAGCGGGAACCTCCTTCAGAGTGGATTCAACACCCTCAGTTACCCACGGAATGGAAGAAACTGAGCCGGCATCAGAGCCCTTATAGTGTTCATCGTATCCCATAATCACAATATAATCGGCAAACTTTGCCATATCAGAGCGATTGAAGAACTTGTTGAAGCTGGCAGGTACTGTGACATCAACTGAAAGTGATATACCGTTATTGTGACACTTTATGGAGAGCTCTCTGATAAACTCGATGTAAGAGTCTCCATATGCTGCTTCTGTGATATTTTCAAAGTCAATATTTACACCATCAAGCTCATAGTTAAATGCAGCCGACATAATCTGATTGATAAGGGTAGTTCTCGTGGATGTATGTGTGAGCACATATGCTGCATCTACATCAGTATTTTCTAAGTTGCTGAACAGTCCCCATACCTCGATGCCCTGGGAATGGCAGTAGCTGACATAATCCTTGCTTGCTATATCTGCCAGATTACCGTTGTTGTCATTTAAATAAAACCAAGTTGGTGACATTACATTTATGCCCTTGGTTGATGAAATTACCTGGGGCACTTTACTGTTTGCTGACTGGCTTGTTACCTGATTCCAGGCAAGACAGATATCCTTATCCTTCTTGATATGCGTAAAGGTCTCTTCCTCATAGTCAGGATTCGTAAGCTTAGTTTTTTTGCTCTCGGACAGAGCCTTGCGCTTTATATATCCAATAACACCATCCTCAGTGGCAACCTTATCCCATTTGTCACCGGAATCAAGAATAGTAATCTTGTCATCCTTTTTCACCTCTTTTAGAATAGGGCTCTTTATGCCGCCCTTCACGCGGACCTGGGTAGGCTTGCTGACAGTTGCACTGTCTATTTCATTCCATTTGCTTGTGATGACGATGCGTGCCGGGTCATCATATGACTTAAATGTGATATTGGAGTACTGTTTTACATAGTCTAAAGCGATAAGCGCAGAGTCAGAGGTGGCTTTTACAATCGGATAGCCAAAGTCATTGGTCTGCTTGGTGACACTGTAGCTATTGCTGTCAGCCGCCGCTGAGATGATATCAGATGCGGTTGTGTAAAGAAGCACATTCTCATTTGCATCCCAGTAAAATCTGGAATTTAATGAGTCGTGAACAAATTTGTAATCAACGTATATTTTTTTATCTATTATTTTAGCCTTGTAATCGGATAGCTCATTATTTACAATGAGAGCAACCTCATCATCAGAAGAGATATTGAAATACTCTTTAAGATCCTCTGTCTTTTTCGTAGGGGTGTATTTATTTATAAGAGCAGTTATACCCATTATTATTACAACGAGGATAATAAGTCCGGTTACTATAAGTGCAGGCAATAATTTCTTTTTCATGTGTAAAAATCCTTTCCTATTATTTGGTGCCTAAATTGCTTAAGCTAATTATACCATTGTGAAAAAGCATATTCAAATAATATGAAATAAATTTGTAATAAATTAAGAAATTTGTTTATGCATTTTGGCGCGGAAGGAGCAAAAGCTTCCCCCGCGCACATAGCTTTTCTTTTTAAAATATGTCTTTTGGTTGTCTTTTTGCATTTAAACGGGGTAAAGGACCAAAAATATGCTGACATCGATTTCTGAAGAGTAATAAAAATGATATTAATCGGTAATAAATGATTTTTTATAGAAATTGATATTTCCGGAGCTTTCCACACCCAATTTAATTGCTGATTTTTAGTTTCGTTTAATTTGATAAAATATCTGTAAAAATTCCAATATATAAATATAGTTTATTCTTCTATAAAAATACCTCCGTCTATATATAATGATTATGAGTAAAAACTGACAAGTAACAAATGGCCCTATGTCATGAAGCGCTCTATGGCATTAAAAGTATAAACCCTCCGAAAGCTTCGGACATAAAATTGATAAACAGCTGGTTAAAGATGTCATTTTGCATCGTGATATTAATTCCTTTCTGATATCTTATCCAGAGTGCCAAACAGGCTGGTATTGATGAGGAACGGGTCCTCTAAGTAAGGAAAGCCTACCACCGGATACTTAAAATGTTTATGGTTAATTGTCTTTTTCTTTTCCACGAGATTAAACAATATTTTTACGCTTTCTGAATCAGTTATTTTGTTTGAATTGAATAGCTCGATAATTCTGTTAAAAGCGCCCCGGTTCCATTTACTTATTGTACACACAGCGATTCTTACGTCGCACCTCATAAATTCCTTTAAGGTGTTTGGATTAAGTATGCCGAAATCAATAATCACACGCTCGTATCTCATGTTTAAAATCTCAGTTAGTGTGGACATGACTGCGTGAGGAAAGAAATCTACATTCTTATAAGTAAAAACCTTTTCGTCTGCTGTCTTTGACAGTGAAAGAATTTCGTGTGTACCATTCAGCTCAACATAGGCGGTTCTATACATGCATTTATTGCTCATATAATTACAAAGAGCAAGGCTTATATGTGTTGTGCCTACATTGTGAACGCTGCCACAGACCCCAACTAACTGTGGTGCAGAATGGACTTTCTTAAATATCCTTTTAAAGTGTCTGATAGTGATGTTCCTCCCTTTAGTTCTAACAGCTTTTGAATCAGCGTTTCCTTTTTAACTGAGCTCTTAAACATATCGCTGTCATAAGGAAAGTGATAAACACTGCAATTAAGTAGTGCCGCAATCGCGGAGGCATCTTGTCTGCTGCACATATTACATATAACACTCAGGGAAGCTGTCATTTTTTTGATAATAGAATGATTCCTGTAGATATCATTCAGGTGCCAAAAGCTGCCGTTACATACATATAATACGAGATCCATGTCATATATTTTCTCGTTGCACACGTCAGTGCCAAGGTCGTATATCTGTATAGCATCCTTTGGAATATTAAACTGTATACCGTCACTGTAGTCGGGTATGCCCTGAAAGCTTTTGTAATAATAATATCCGTTTTTCTGCTTAAAAATCTGCAGTCCGTCGTGATTACCATGGCAAAGTACGCTTTTTGCTGAGTCTATGTAGATACCATGATATCCAAGGATATTGAGTTCGCAGGTGAGTGAAACGGCCACGTGGGTGGAGCCGCAGCCTCTGTGACTGCCTAAAACTGCTATTTTGTGTATGAGATGTGGCTGACCGGTTAATTTTTGAATTTCCTGAATTTCCTGATATAGCTCTGCGACAGTCACGTAACGCAGTGATGCATCAGATGTTGTTGCTTTTTGGATAATATGCTGAAACTTATGGGAAAAGCTGTTTGGGGTAAAGGTCAGTATATACTGCAGAAGCTGACCTAAGCTGTAAATGTCTGCCGCCTGTGTAATTGTATCCTCGGTAAAGCATTCGGGGGCAGAGAATTCTATATTCCCATAGTGATTGAAGTTATTTCCATCCTGGATAACATATGCCGATACGCCAAAATCGATAAGCTTAAGTTTATTGTGGCATACTATAATATGCTCCGGTTTAAGGTCCCTGTAAATAATGGGAGTAGATATCTGTGTATGCAGATAGATAAAAACATTGCATAATTGTTCACAAATATTAAAAAATAAACCTGGGGAAATTAACTGCTGATGAAGCAAAAATGAATCTAATGTCTCGCCGTCGATATATTCCTCGACGATATAGTAAAAAGCATTGTCCTCTTCGAAGTCAAATATACGTGGTATAGACGGATGCTCAAGAGACTTGAGTAGTCTTGCTTCTGATAATGCGGATTCGGCGAAAGCAGAAGATTTAGGAACTTTCTTTAGAGCTCTCTCCTGATCCATAGATATGTGTCTGACAAGTGTAACGCTACCGGAGCTGCCGGTTCCGAGATCTTTAATCATCTCATATTTGTCAAACAAAGAATGATTTGTATTTTTCATACGCTCCTTTTGGGTCGAGCGCACATCTCATGGATAACTTATAACATACCTGTAAAATAATTGCAACATTTTTTTTATTTTTTTTTAATAGGCCTTGCGCTTTACAATATGACCGGTGTTTATTATAATAATTTTACGATTTACACGGATATTTTCGGAAAAGGATGTGAAAAATATGAAAATTGAGAAGGTAAATGATAATCAGATCCGCTGTACTCTTACCAGAGAGGATCTTGAGGACAGACATATAAAAATAAGCGAACTGGCATATGGATCAGCGAAGGCGAAAAGCCTTTTTAAAGATATGGTAGAGCAGGCCAATTACGAGTTTGGCTTTGAAACAAATGATATTCCACTCATGGTGGAGGCGATTCCATTGCCATCAGAGTCTATAGTGCTTATCATCACAAAGGTTGAATATCCGGATGAGCTTGACACCAGATTTTCAAAGTTTTCAGAGGCAGATGACGACTTTACGGACTTAGGAAATGCAGGACAGCCTCCGGTGATAAAGGGAGCTGCTGATATTTTGGAGCTGTTTGAGCGTATCAAGAAGGAAAATGAGAAGACAGCTGATAGTGAGCAGAGCACTGATGATATTACAGAAGAACAGGCTGAGGCTGACGTGGTCAAGCTGTTTGTTTTTGATAAATTTGATGATGTGCGCAGGATTTCGCATGTGCTTGACGGCTTTTACAGCGGCAGAAATGACTTATACCGCGACGCTTCAAGCAATAAGTACTATCTTGTGGCCCACAAGAGTGAGCATACTCCGAAGGAATTCAACAAAGTGTGCAATATTATTTCAGAGTACGCATATCAGAAGAACTATGTGCCTGCCAATGAAGCATTTTTCAAGGAGCATGGTAATGTGATTATTGAAGAAGCTGCCATCCAGACGCTGGCAGCACTTTAACAGAATATTGATTGCAAATAAAAGACGGCCTGCATAAGCAAGCCGTCTTTTCGTAAATTAACCGAGGTCGTGATCGATGAATGTGTTGATTTCAACGACAAGATCATCCGGGTCAAGTCCGTGAACCATAGCAGCCTCTTCGATTGTCTCCATCTGTGATGATGGGCATCCGAGACAGTGCATGCCGATATTTAAAAGTAATGGTGCCACGTTCTGGTCAATCTGAAGAAGATCACCAATCATAGTGTCCTTAGTAACTCTAGCCATTATTGTTTCCTCCTATTAGTCTTTTAATGTGCCTATTATAATACGATTTGCATTTAATTGCAAATTATACTATAAAGATTTTTTTTGAGAAGGTACTTTCACTATTGTCGAGGTAATAAGCAATGAAAAATGAATTGAAGAAAACTGCCCTCGTGTCAGAGGACAGGGAAGCCTTGAGAAAGGGAGTGTCGGATGTACAGGCGGCACTTGATGAGCTGATGGGGGCACTTGACTTTAAGTATCTTCTCGCAGGACAGCTTTATCCACTGTACTCATACTGCAAGAGGCCTCTTTTTTAGTTCATTAAGCCTCATTAAACCTCATTAAGCCGCTTGGCACAGTTTAATAGAAATTTATACCGCATGGAAACAGCCTTGGCCTGATAGATGTAGTAGTCAATTAAATCGGGCTCAACCACATTTTCCAGGTTAGTGTATACAATTTGAAGTTCATCTGTTGTTTTCTTGATGTCATCCTGCAAGGTCTTGTAACCGTCATTTACAGGCGTTTCTTTAAATAATTTCATGAATTCCTCCAACAAAATAAGTCTTAATACAAGTATAAGCAAAAGAGTTTCTTCTATTCACAGATTTTGTAAAAAGTGCTTTTGACATGTGAAAAACCAGTAAAATCAAGGTTTTGACTGTGGATTAATGAGTTGGGTTTAGCTGCATTTTGTGGATAACTAACAAAAAGTATTTATTTTAAAAAAAGCTATAGACAAAATCGGGATTGCGTTGTTATAATTCGTCTCACGAAAGGAGAGGTGATGAAAATACAGTGATTGTGAAATTAATATCACACCTCATGCTGTATATACTGCTTACAGTAGCAGCAATTGGGGATTTCAAAAATTATAGAATCAGTAACCGGCTGATTCTGACGGGACTTGGTTGTGCGTTTCTATTTCGCTTAGTGGGGGGCAAGGTAGCGAGCATCATCTGGTTTCTTCCAGATATAGTTTTTCCGGTTGTCATTTTATATTTCTTATATCTTTCAGGCATTTTAGGAGCCGGGGATATCAAGTTATTTTCAGTGGTATGTGCATTTACAAATTTAAGATTTACCGCCTTGTGCATGGCAGCCGCTTTTGTGGCGGCAGCGGGATATGGTCTCATAAGTATGGTGCTTAAAAAGGAGCTCTTTGTGCGTATGAGGGATGGATTTTTATACTTAAACGGTATACTGTGTGGCAGATTTATGCGGTACCGCGGACAGGGGAAAGCTGTTAGTTTCGCGGTATACGTGCTTTTGGGAACAGCCATGGCAGATATCTGGTTTTACGGCATGAGGTGATGGAAGGAGGGTTAAAGTACCATAGATGAAAAAAATCAGACTAGGAATTTATATTGAGGATTCAGAATATGGCGACAGACTGACATGCTATTTCATGAATCATTATAAGGATCAGCTGGAGATACATATGTATACCATGAAAGAGCAGCTGGAACACTTAGAGGGCGAGATAGATATCATGCTTTCAAGTGAGCTTGATCAGTGGAATAACAAGTATATCCCACTGATACAGATTGTTGAGGAAACACCTATTGAGAGTGAGGAGGGTATATACTTTGTGGAAAAATATCAGGAAGTAAACCGAATAGTGGAAGAGATTTTAAAGCATGTGGGCGGTGAGGTGAGAGACCTGACGAGTGAGGGCTCTTTGATAGGTCAGACGAGGCTTATAAGCGTGTATTCACTTGCTGATAATCAGTATCAGATGCCTTTTGCGATGACTTTGTCCTCTATTTTGAGTGAGAATGAAAAGGTACTGCTTATGGATTTTCAGGAGAATAGTGGATTATCGCGGATGCTTGAGCAGAGTGTGGAGCATAATCTGGACGAGCTATTGGTGATGGCCGAATCCGGACGATACTCGACCAACAGGATAAACAGCTGTATCGGAAGAAAGCATAAGCTGGATTATGTATATCCGATTGAAAATACAGAGTGTCTGTGTGAAATAAATACGGTAATATGCAACAATCTGCTTCAGATGCTTGGCAAGGAAATGCACTATGACTGCATAGTTCTCAATATGGGAACAAGATTTAAGGGCTTTTTTGATATTCTTGGCAGATGCAGTGATATCTACCTGGTACAGAAAAAAGGCGGAATCAGCCAGTGGAGAGAGTACGAGTTTACAGAGGAACTGATTGAAAGAGGCTTAAGCAATGTAGTTGAGAGGATTAAGCTGATTGAGCCTCCGGTCATCACGACACCGGTATCTACATGTGATAAGCTTGTAGAGCTGTGGAAGTGGAATGAGTTTGGAGATGTCATAAGAAACATGACTCGGGGTATTTCGTGTGCTGGATGATTTTGGACAGAGAATAAGAGATATTATACTTTCTGAAATGGATTTGTCCAGAGAGCTGAGTGATGAGGAAATATGTGATTTAATCGGAAGCGTGGTTTCAAGAGAGGCACGCGACAGACCAATGACTATAAAGGATAGAGCTGAGCTTGAGCGCACCATATTCAACTCTCTGCGTAAGCTTGATGTGCTGCAGGAGCTGGTGGATGACAGGGATGTGACTGAAATTATGGTAAACGGTCCCAATGATATATTCTATGAAAAAGCCGGAAGAATCAAAAGGTTCAAGGGTCATTTTTCATCGGAAGAGAAGCTGGAGGATGTGATACAGCAGATTGTGGGACGCCATAACAGGGTTGTAAATCAGGCATCACCGATAGTTGATACCAGGCTTAGTGACGGCTCCAGGGTAAATATAGTGCTAAACCCCATATCTATAGGCGGCTCGGCTGTATCAATCAGAAAGTTTCCGGAGCATCCTATGAGCATGGAGAGGCTTGTTGAGATAGAAGCTCTCTCGCCGGAGGTGGCAAGGCTTCTACAGATACTGACGCAGGCCAAATACAATATATTTATTTCCGGTGGTACAGGCTCCGGAAAAACGACCTTCCTGAATGCTCTGTCACAATATATTCCTGATGATGAGAGAATTATTACAATTGAAGACTCAGCGGAGCTGCAGCTTCTGGGAGCTAAAAATATAGTAAGGCTTGAGACCAGAAATGCAAATACCGATGGGGTTACTCCAATTACAATAAGAGATCTTATCAGGACGGCTCTTCGTATGAGACCGGACAGGATAATAGTGGGCGAGTGCAGAGGTGCAGAGGCGCTTGATATGCTTCAGGCTATTATATGTACTTTATAATAATTATATATATGATGTGTATAAGGATGGAATATAAGGAGTAAGAGAGAGGAATAAGAACGTTATGAACATTAAATATAAGTTATTGTATAAAAGGTTAATAGAGGAAGGAAAGAGAGTAGGTGTCATTCAATATTATAATGTACTGTTCATAATGGAGCTATTGTCAGATAAAGATATATGGTATTTAGAACAGTGGATTAATGGTACAAATAACATTAATATGAAGGATATACATAGATGGTGTAGGTTACATTTTATTAAATACCACACTGTATTTGTTTATATGAAAGAGTACCCATTAAAAGCAAATATTTGGAACGTATATTCATATATAAGATGGAAAATAGAAGGGGTGATGAACAGGGGATAAGATATAATGTTGTTAGTATGAAGGGAGCCTCAAAGTAGGGCGCCCTTTTTGAAAGAATGAAAGATGAAGGCTCTGCTCTATTCGTCTGGCAGAGCCTGAGTATTGTTTTGATTCGTAGAAAATAAATCTAGTTGACCTTCAGGGGTTGCTCCTTGATCGGATTCATCTTCAGTCGATAGTTCTTTTCTTTTAGGTGTTTTATGAGTGTATAGTTTTTCAAAAGGGAGCGGATATTTGGATTTTTTGTTGTATTCTAATAAAAGAGCTTCTGCGAATCCTAATGAACCGGCACGACGCTCTCTGGCAGTACGACTAATTTCTCTGACAGAGACACGTCCAACTTTTTCTTTAAACGTGTCATCTTTCATTGTATCTCCATAAGCATTATCCAGACGGGCAATAGCATTTAGCATGTTGGAGCTAAAAGACATAGGTGCACCTTCCCAAGTGGCAACACAAAGACGTAAAACACGATCAAGAGTGTGGAAACCGTATTTTTCATAAATATTTATTAAAGTGGACACAGCACATATACCTCCGGGGCGAGAGGAAGAGGTAATAGTGAGATCATACGATTCAACAAGATCACGTATAATGAGTTCCCTATCGTTGCCAGCCTCAATATTAGCCATGAATATTTCATAAGGCAATAATGATTTAACATATTTCATTTGATTTGCAAAAATATCTGCTTCTTGAGTGTAAGCCAGATCATCATAAACCATACACCAAACAGGGGTTTCTCTTGATCCAGAGACTAGAGCGACAATTTCTATAGTGTGTTGTCCGTTGAATACATAATTTATTCCATCACGTCTACTTACTTTTACAGGGTTTATTTGATACAGATCAAAATTAGCTGCGGCACGCTGAACGTGTTTGATGGATAGATTACGCTGGTAATCTTGATTTGAGCATAGATTTTTGATTGGTATTTGCTCAAAATGCACTTGAGGAACAAATTTTTGTAAATCCTCGGTATTTCCATCCATAATTATATTTCCTCCAATTTCTTTAATATACTATTTGTGGTTGATAAAAGGCACATAAGTTGATACTTTAGCTTATTCTTCGCTGTATTAGATGCCATTTTAAAATCAGAAACTCTTAATACTCTTTCAGTAGAACTGATCCATGAGGGAATTGTCAGCGTAAGACTTGCAATTTCTGCATCTGGATCGAATTGTGGAAGATTGCGTATGGAAGGAACGGAAGCAGATGTTTTTTTATCTGACATTGGCTTAGCGTAATTATTCCACAGTAATTCCCTTTTCATATCATGGTAACTGAGATGCCCTATCTGTTCGGAGAGAAGGTAGTTATTTAGTTTTAAAAGCTGTTCCTTTGGTAAATCTGAAAGCTCAATAATATTGGCTTGGGAAATCCAGAGTTGACCGGAACGGACTCTTTTGACCAGATCAGGAACTTTTTCATCAATTATATCTAGTGCATGGCTGTAGGCGGAATATTTATGAACAGTAGCCATTGATATATTACATTCTTCGGATACTTTTTTTGCTGCAACGCTAGAACCAGAAGTATGAGATTTATTTGTAGACGAAAGTTGTCTTGCAATTATTATTTTTTCAGCATTATATTTTTCCCCGATTAGGTATTTTTTGTTCGCATTGGTCAAATCTTCTCTTTTTAGTTGGTCAGTACATATCCATGAAATAACATCTTCTTTGCTGGGAAAATGAAGTCTTTTTATGCGGAAAGGAATACTGTGCTTGCGGAATAATTCATATGCTTCTATACCATTAATGACAATACCATTCCATGTGCAGATTGGGACGTGATAGGAATGACATAATATCTGTTGTTCAAGTTTTTTATAATCTTTTTCATTGAGATATTGGTATAAATTCGTGAATTCAGGTTTGGTTTTCAATGTATATATACTATAATTGCGCATACTCATCTCCAATTATTTTTGATTTTAGTTCCACCTGTGGCAGTCGTGTAATGATGTTATCCATGGAAAATAGAGCTATTTTGTTATCGGGGTAAATGTTTCCTTCCAAACGAAAAATATTATATTTTTCCCAAGAAAGGTTAAGCTGGGAAAGTGAATATAGTAATTCTCGGCTGTATAATTCATAGCTATTACCATTGATAACAAAATAATCTTTAACTTTATGAGCAAGTTTATCTTCTGCACAACTAGCTTTGATAGCTATCATTTTTTGAGAGGGATTAACAAGTAGTTGAATATATTCTGGGTTACCAATCTGACGGAGTGTACTGCGATGGATTCGTATGCGGTTCTTTTTAAAATCAATACATATTAGTGGATGGGAAGAGTGTTTGTTGTTCATATGTTTTTTCCTCACTTTCTGTTGCTGATGGTTCGTTTGTGTTTTTTGTGTATTTGTCAGTTGTTTTTTTCTTTTCTTGTATGTCAAATACAGCATAACCTTCAAATATATTGACTTGCATTGATTTTTGATGCTCTTCCACTGGGATACCAAACTGGTTCTTCCATTCTTCAGGATAAGAAGGTGTCCTGGCAGTGGTTACATTTCCATTGTCTTTTATTGTACGTGGAAATATTTCTGGTGAAGTTAAATCGAAGATGAACAGTATTTCATTTCCGGAACGAATTAGCTTGCCAAGGATCTTGTACCGATAATTAGGATTCCAGTCCATGAGTGAAATCACTTTGGCAAAGAAAATCCGGCAAGTGATTTGTTTTGGAGAACGTTTTTTACCAGAGGAACACCAACGAAAGGAGTCTTTCTCTTCTTCTCGACAGGGACGAACAGCCAGCTTTTTATCAATGGGGTTGACTAATATTTGTACATACTCGACATCTGGTAATTTCCTAATGCAGGCGGTATTTACGGATACCTTATAGTTATTAAAGGTAAATGAAGGTTCATAGATATGAGCGAAGAATTCGCCACGAACAACCTGATAACCGTCATAACTAAAAGAATCATCGTCGATTACTTCCATTTGACTTGTGGGAGTAGATGCGATTGTTACGGGCATAGGTGGGTTAATTTTCATCATATCAGAAGGTTCGGTTGCTATATTCCATTGATTTAGAGGTTGATCGCTCATTTGGTGTCTCCTTTAATTTCCGTAATAATATTCTTTATATTTTCTATAATGGTTTCCTTGGGAGTGGTTTGTAGTTCCGGCTCTTTATAGGGTTTGCTTTCTGAAGTGGTCTTCCAGTTTTTGTCTGCTGTAAATTCTGTTAGTTCTGGTGCTTGAGACTGAGTATAATAATTATTACCGAAGCCATTCATCCAATCGGCAGGATAAGCCAACACACTCTTAGAATCAGATGTTATATCTGCAGTGTTGTTGGGGCAGGATACATCGTTTGAATTTGTCGGTATACGTATTTCTGTATCATTCATATTAAAAATAAGGACATTTTCATTGTCTTTTTGGTGGGCAATTCCTAATATGCGGTATTTACATTTTTTGTCCCATTTAAATATTTCGTATAATGTTGGTAAAAATGCAGCACCGGAAATTGGTTTTGGAACAGGCTGTCCATCTTTGAGACGTGACCACTGCACTTTATTTTTGGTTTCAGAGGAACATGGTCGGATAGCAAGTAGTTTTGATTTGGGGTGTATCAGCATTTCAACAAATTTAGTGCTTGGAAATTTCCGTATAGCATCTTTGTTAAAAGAAATCTGTTTATTTGAAAAAGAAACAGAAATCCGACCAACAGAGGAAAAAAATTGTCCTCTAGCAATCTCATAGTCTCTTAAATCGAAAGAACCAGCAGAAGCAGTGATTGTATCAGGCGTATCCCGAGTTGTTGATTTAAGGACGCTTTGAGAAGCTTCAAAGTAGTCTGTGGCTTTAAATCCGGACCATCTTGGATTGATACTAATAAATCCACATAGAGAGCCTTCTTGTATTACGTGTAATTCTGGTAAAATCTCTTTATTTCCATATTTTGCATTTGTAATCAATTTTTGAACAGCTATGAAATCATCTCTGGAAATAATCGCTTCGTGATGTCCGACTTTTCTGTATTGATTACGATCTTGATTGTTTTTCCTTGATTTATGGTCAAGATAATTTGGTGTCCATGTTTTTCTTGCCAGAACATCCCCACAGTGGCGTTCATTTTGAAGGATTTGCAATATGGTACTGGATGACCAGACATCATTATTCTTTTTGGTTCTACAACCGAGTTCTGTCAAAGAATCAGCAATTTGTTGGGTACTGCTTCCGTTCAGATACATATAAAAAATTAGCTGTACAATTCTCGCCTCATGTGGATTGACTACAAGATCTCCATTTTCGTCTTGGTCATATCCGAGTAGAGGAGGTGTAAGGAATATTCCTCGACGAAAACGCATTTCAATGGAAGAATTCATGATTTCACTTTTGGTATGACTTTCTTCCTGCGCAAGCGTTGACATGAATGAAAGAATCATTTCACTTTTGGGATCAAGCGTATTTAAATGTTCTGTTTCAAAAAACACACCGACAGGTGGTCGGAGTGAAGAAAGTTCTCGTACATATCGGATACAGTCAACAACGTTTCTTGCAAATCGGGATACACTTTTTGTTATGATTAAATCAATTTTTCCGGCTTCACAATCTGCAATCATTTTTTTGAATGCATCTCTGTGTTGCAGAGAAGTGCCGGAAATACCTTCGTCGGCATATATTTCTACAAGAATCCAATTTGGATTTTTATTTACTACATCCTGATAATGATTTTTCTGTAATTCGTATGAGGATGTTTGGCGCGGATCATCCGTAGATACTCTAGCATATACAGCTACTCGCAGTTTTTTCTCTGTTTTAAAAATATCCTGTTGCGGAAGTGCTGGAATTACTTCCAGTTCTTCTGGATCTATGCCTTTATATCTTTGACGGATTCGTGCTTTCTGTTCATCAATATTGCTGCTTCGTTCTTCACTTTCTTTCATCAGTAGAGACATCCTTTGTAGTTGATATAAATATCATAGGATTTTTTTGTTGAAAAAGACATAAACCATCAGTTAAGTGATTAACGGATGGTTTATGAAGAAATGGTTATTTGATTGTTATTGAATGAGTTAATAATCATTCGAGTTATCAGCATCGTAATTATGTCTCGTGGATAGATGCCAATCATTGATTCGCAAAATGTTCTTTATGGCTGAAAGAACCTCGAATATGTAACGTTTTTCGGTGCTGGTGCAATCTGCCATTAGTAAATCAATATCAGTTTGATATTCCGTAGGATTGTATAATAAGTTCCCGTAGAGTAGCTCATCAATAGTAATTTCAAGAGCATTACTTATCTTGATTAAAGATTCTAAACTGGGTTTACGCTTAGCATTTTCTATATAGCTTATATAAACAGTAGAAAGATCAGCGAGTTCAGCCAGTTCCTCGGCAGATAAACCTCGTTGTTTGCGGGTTTCCCTTATGCGTTTGCCTATAAGTGCATAATTTATTTCCATCTCCTCACCTCCTTTCCATCACAACTTGACATTTTCATGTTGTAGATAGAAAAAAATGGTGAGCTATACAATAGCAATTAGTTGTATAGAGAGAAGTATACCATATGTATATAGCAAAAAGAAGATTGTCGATTAATGGGAAAAAAAGACGATATGTTGTAATTGAAGAATAGTGAAAAAAAGGTTATCATTTGTGTATTATAAAATATGGGAGGAAAATACATGACCGATAATGAGGAAATCAAAGCACTGAAGGATTTGGAGGAAATAGGAAGAATACTGAGAGATTGTAAATGGAAGTTCCGGCAGATGTGTCAAGGAAATAAAATGATAAAGGGTTCGACAGTATTGGAACTATATGATAAAATTGAGAAGGTACAAAGAGAATATGAGCGCTTAGACAGTAGATTGACAACAATGGAGTACAATATCATATAGTGCTATTTTTTTTTGAACAAATACTTCTGTTTCCCTTAGTAAATGCTTGCAAGATACATCTCTAATATTTTTGCCGATTTGTAGGTACAATTAGAGTAACTACTATCGGAAAAGAGGTGTATTTACTTGCGTACAGAGGATTATATTGCAGACAATATTATAGCTTTGTGCAAAAAACGTGATATGAGTAAATATCGGTTGTCACAACTGACGGGTATATCTCAATCTTCGATTGGAAAAATCATTGCTAAAGAAAGTCTACCAACAATGCCTACTGTGGAAAAAATATGTGATGCACTGGGAGTAACTATGGCTCAGTTCTTTGCAGGGAAGGACGTTCCAGTAAATTTATCTGAGTCACAACAAGAAGTCCTAAAAATTTGGGATGGTCTTGACGAAAAAGAACAAGCAGTAGTGATGTCTATGCTCCGAGGACTTCAGAAATAAGGGAAACAGTTGTAACGAAAATGTTGACTGTTTCTTTTTTTTATGGGTAGGTGGAGATTATGTTGATTGAAAAGAGATATTTTGATATTGCAAAACGTGAAGATGAAGAAATAGAAATGGAGCTGGAAGCTGAAAAAGCAAAAATGACCGAAGAAGAAAAATTAGAAGAAAAAAAACAGCATGAAGCAGAGGTGAAAGAAATCATCCGTAAAGCGGAAGAAAAGATGAAAAAACATAAGAAGATTCCTGATTCTAAGAAAATTGTTGAGTTTACATTTTTACAAAAGACTGCATTGGAAATTGCAGAACATATGAGTATGAATATAAAAACTGAGCGTAAAGAAGATGATTTATGGGGAACTATTGAACTTTCATTCGATAAAATGTGGTTTTTGGATTCAACACCGCCTGAATGGGTAGAGACATGGAATACTCTGTTAAAAGAAGCACATAGCGTATATATTCAAATTAGGGATAATATGATTGTGTATCAGTATTCCTATGATTTATCTAGAGAAGTAATTAATGAGTTCTGATAAGAGGATAAAATCAATACGTTAATAATATTATAGTGGATGCGGTTTTATATGTATTTTCTCTAACACACAGACATGATTATGAATGACGGGATTATTGCTTCGTGGTATACTGTAAATATAATTTTTTTGGAAAATATTCGGAGATAAAAGATATAATGATTATTTAGGAGGATGTTAGCATGACAGATGCAGAACAAAGAGAGGCTGCCCGTCAGTTTGTAAATCGGTGGATTGGAAAAGGTAAAGAGGATGAAGATGGTCGCTCTTATTGGATTGATTTGTTGACGAGTGTTTTGGGAATGGACAATATCACTGAACGCCTTAATTTTGAAAAAAAGGTAGTGGTTGATGGTAATACAAAACGTATTGATGTGTATATTCCGGAAACTAGAGTTATAATCGAACAGAAAAGCCTTGGTAAGGCACTCGATCAGAAAATCCGTAATTCGGGAGAAATCGACCTTACTCCATTTGAGCAGGCTGACAGATATAACAGCAAGCTGACTTTTGATGAAAGAGCTAGATGGATTGTTACATCCAATTTTGCTGAAATCTGGATTTATGATATGAACCAGAAACAGCCGGAACCGACCAAGATTGCTTTGGATGAATTGCAGAGTAAATATCCACTTTTGGATTTCCTTGTAAAAAAAGAGGTTAAGACAATCTCCCGCGAAATGGAAGTTTCTATCAAAGCCGGAGACATTGTAGGTCTAATCTATGATGCGTTTTTGAAGCAGTATCGGATTCCAGATATCAAAGAGAAAGATGAAACAGCAGAACAGAGAGAAAAAAGAGATCATAAGCTGAGAAGTTTGAATGCACTCTGTGTACGGATTGTTTTCTGCCTTTATGCTGAGGATGCGGGCATTTTTGGAAAGAGAAATATGTTCCATGATTATTTGGAAGCATATGAAGTAAAAGATTGCCGACGAGCATTGATAGAGTTATTTAAGACGCTGGATACTCCGGTAACGGAACGGGATGAGTATTTGGAGGAAGATCTTGCCCAGTTCCCATATGTAAACGGAGGGCTGTTTGCAGATGAGACGATTGAGATACCACCTTTCACAGAAGAGATTAAGCAGCTTCTCCTTACAAAAGCTTCCGAAGATTTTAATTGGAGAGACATTTCCCCGACCATTTTTGGTGCAGTATTTGAATCTACATTGAATCCGGAAACCCGACGTTCTGGAGGAATGCACTATACATCTATTGAAAATATTCATAAAGTAATTGATCCGCTGTTTCTGGATGATTTACAAAATGAATTCCAAGAGATTCAGCAGATACAAGTGAAACGTACCAGAGATAAAAAACTGGAAGAGTTTCAGAATAAATTGGCTTCTCTTACATTTCTTGACCCTGCCTGTGGTTCAGGAAATTTCCTGACAGAAACTTATCTTTCACTTCGACGGTTAGAAAATGAAGTAATAAAGGAAAAAGTCAATGGTCAGATGACGTTGGGAGAAGTGAATAATCCGATTAAGGTTTCAATTCAACAGTTTTATGGAATAGAGATCAATGACTTTGCGGTTACAGTTGCAAAGACTGCATTATGGATTGCAGAATCTCAGATGCTCGAGGAAACAAAAAGCATTGTATATGGTTTTCATGATGATTTTCTTCCTTTGAAAACGTATGTGAACATTGCAGAAGCGAATGCTTTAAGAATTGATTGGAACGACGTTATTCCGGCAGATAGATTATCTTATATCATGGGAAATCCGCCATTTGTAGGAACCAAATTGATGAACAAAAAACAAAAGGAAGACGCAAAACATATTTTAGGGAAATACAATAATTATGGTACCTTGGATTATGTTTCATGTTGGTATGCAAAGAGCTGTGATTATATTGAAGGAACGAATATTTGCTGCTCATTTGTGTCAACTAATTCAATCGTACAAGGCGAGCAGGTTGCACCACTCTGGAAAGAACTATTTGCAAGAAATATTATTATAAATTTTGCATATAGGACATTTGTTTGGGATAGCGAAGCTAATGCTAAAGCTCATGTACATTGTGTAATTATAGGTTTTTCAAAAAATACGGTAAATAGTAATAAAGTGATTTTTGATGGTCAGGTAAAAAAGACAGTAAATCATATCAATGCATATTTGGTAGATGCTGAAGATATATTCATTGAAAGTCAAAGAAAGCCAATTTGCAATGTTCAGGAAATGTATTTAGGATGTGATTTTAAAGATGATAATAATTATATTCTATTAGAAGATGAAAAAGATGAATTATTGGAGAAAGAACCATTATCGAAAAAATACATAAAAAAATACGTAAATGCAAAGGAGCTAATAAGTAGAAAGCATAGGTATTGTTTATGGCTTAATAATGCTGATCCCATTGAAATTAAGCAATTACCAACTATTATGAAAAAAATAGAAGCAGTTAAAAAATTTCGATTAGAAAGTAGCAGTCCTGATACGCAAAGATATGCAGATTACCCTATGCGACCAGCTAGATTAAGGTATTATTCAGAGGAAAGAAACACTTGTGCGTTGTGTTTACCAAGAATATCTTCTTCAACAAGAAGATACTTGCCAATGGAACTGCTGGATGCTGATACAATAGGAGGCGCATCTATTTTGATGATACCTGATGCCACGCTCTATACATTTGCAATATTAAATTCTAATGTTCATATGGCTTGGATGAGAACTGTTTGTGGTAGAATGAAAAGTGATTATAGATATGCAAACGGACTTGTATATAATACGTTTCCTTGGCCAACGCCAACAGAAGAACAAAAAAAGAAAATTGAAAAGACAGCACAAGGAATTTTAGATGCAAGGCTATTATATCCTAACAGTAACCTTGCTGCATTATATGACCCATTAACAATGCCATCAGAATTAGTGAAAGCTCATAATGCCAATAATAAAGCTGTAATGGAAGCATATGGTTTTAGTATAAAAATGACAGAAGCAGAATGTGTCTCTGAACTAATGAAATTGTATCAGAAAATGTCATAGGTATTAGAAAGGGGAAAGAATGGATCGAAATCATTTGAGCCATATATTGGAGCAGTATATTTCTCGTTTTGATGAATTAAATGACGTTAATGGGAATGATGAGGGATATAAATGGAGGGCAGAATCAAGATTTAAAAAATACTGGAATATTGATGCTCCCAATTTCCCAGAGATGTTTATTAATTCTATGCAGGAGACAAGTAATTTGATTGATAATGCAACTGTTCAGCCTATTGGTGGTATTCGTTTGTTGCTAAAACAGGAGAATGAGATAGAATTTGTCCGGCAGTGTTTTCGTAAGTTGTTTTGCGAAGACGGTGGCGATATAGATACAAGACAGCAACGGGTTGATGATTTTATTGAAACCATAAACGCAAGGATAGAACAATATGTTAGTGGGTCATGGAAATATCCGCAAAGTAGAAATAGTGCAATTTACTATTTAAACTTGTGGAAGCCAGAAGAGAACTATATTTTTAAATCTACAGAAGCAACTGCATGGGCAAACTGTATAGAATATGGAGACGATTTTGGTAGTGGGAAGACTTTTTCACTTAGAAAATATTATAGGATGTGTGATGAATTACTGGAAGCAATAAGGGATAACGATGAACTATTGAAATTACATTCCCAAAGAATGAAGCAAGAAGCGAAAGGGTATGATGATAAATTACATATTCTTGTATACGATATTATTTATTGTGCCCATGCTTACGATTTTTATCGGAACATGGTAATATCCAAAACATCTACGAAAGAACGTATAGAAAAAGCTGCGAATCGCCAGAAGATAGCTGAACTGGAAAACACGATTATGGTTGCAGAAGAAAAAATACAACAACTTAATACAGAAAAAATTGACTTGCCGAATATTACCGGTAAGCAGGTTTGCCACAAAAAATTTGGTGTAGGTAGTGTATTACTATGTGAGAATGGACGAATTAGAGTTTTGTTTCCAGTTAAAGAAATGACCTTTCAGTATCCACAGGCTTTCGTGAATGGTTTTTTGACATGCAGTGATATTGATGAGACAATATATCGGAAAAACGGAGAAATCGATAAAATGATTGACTTTCAGCAGAAGGTCATTAAAAATGCACAGATAGCATTAGAAAGAATACTTAACAATAAGGGATAAAGACAGATGAAAATATGCTGATAGAAATTGTTAAGTTAGTAAGATTAAGGAGCATAGAAGATAAATGGATGCGCATAAAGCATTGATTACTAATATTTTTAATAATTCTACGTTGGTAGAAGTTCCATTTTTTCAAAGGTCTTATGTGTGGAAAGAGGATCTCTGGGCTAGACTTCTTGAAGATATGGAATTTGTGGTAAAAACAAAAAAGCCACATTTTTTAGGTTCTATTATTTTAAAAGAAGGTCGAAAACCAAAACAAGGTGAGAATTTCGCTGATTGCAGAACCATAGTGGACGGACAGCAACGATTAACTACTTTTTTGATTTTTATGAAAGTGCTTTGCTTAAAATTAAAACAGACAGCATTATTTGATTGTCAGTTTAGAATTATGGGACAAATGATTGCACTTAGACATGGAAGAAATGATATACAAGCTTTTGAAAAAATAATGTCATTGGATAAAGCGGAAAAAATTGAAAATCCAGAACCTGCTTCTAGGATAATTGGTGCTTTTAATTATTTCGTGGAACATATTGATGAAAGTAAACTGGATATCATGACCATCTTTGTAAATACTCAATTTGTTCGTATTGACTTGGATGCAGAAGAAGATGAGCAACAGATTTTTGATACTATCAATTCCTTAGGTGTAAATCTCACCACATCTGAATTGTTGAAAAATTATTTCTTTAATCGAGAGACGGTCGGGGAATATGATAAAAAATGGGCAGATGTATTTGAGAAAGATGCGGATACGAAAACTTATTGGGATAAAGAGATTGAAACTGGACGTATAAAAAGAGCGGTTATTGATATTTTCTTTGATTCGTATTTTCAATTGTTCATTCAGGATAGAAAATATAATATTTCAAATGAAGATAAACTTATGTATTCCAGAGTAGATCGACTTGCTCAGTCGTATCAACATTTTATCAATACATATTGTGATGGTAATAAAAATATTGTGTTGGATCAGATGAAAGATTATGCAGAATGTTTCAGAAGTAATTTGAAACCAGATCAGTGTGAAATGAGTATTCCTAAGGAAGAAAGTATAGAGCGGATAAATGTTGTGATTTTTGGATTGAAAAATACGACGATGATTCCCTACATCTTGTATATTGCAAAAAATGTTCAAGATAAAACTGAACTTGATAAGATGTACGGAATTTTGGAAAGTTACATAATGCGAAGAGTTGTGGTTCATGCCTCAACTAAAAATTATAACAATCTTTTCACATCGCTAATTTTGAATAAGGTGTTAGATTCTCAGACATTAATTTCACGTCTAAAGGGAAATGGAGATGCAACTACATATTGCCCAGACGATAGTGAGTTAAAAAATGGTTTTGAATCATCAAAACTTGTAAATCTTCAGTCCAAAGGAATTATTTATTTGATAGAAAGCAAAATTCGTCCAGATAACAGTTCTACTGCATTACTTGGATTTAATAATTATAGTTTAGAACATTTAATGCCGAAGAAGTGGAGAAATAATTGGGGAACTTGTGCTTCAGAAGATGAAGAGAAAAAACGAGATTCCATATTATTGACTTTGGGTAATCTGGCTATTATTCCGCAGGCGTTGAATGCATCCATACGTGATGCTGCATGGGATATAAAAAAGATAGGAAAGGGACAAAATAAACCGGGATTACTTTTATGTGCAAGTGGACTGTGTACATTGCATAATGTTCTTCAAAAGAATACTTGGGATGAAAGTGAAATTGAAAATCGAGCAGATTGGCTTCTAGAGCAAGCAAAGAATATTTGGAAAATATAATATCTTCTATTGAAACAAAAAAAATTTAGAACCAATATGTGGATTTACAGATGATATAAAAGTTGTAAAATCCGCATATTGGTTTTTTCAATAAACAAGAGAATTGAATATTTGAATTTTTTCATTAAGAGAAAAGACCTTCAATTTTGCTTTTTTTAATTTTGGGGAGGGAACCAAAATTGGCTATTTTGCGGAAGTGTATACACACTTCCTGTCCTTGCTGTTCTTATAATCACATAGTGATTTCACAGGGATATAGGGCTTTTAGCCTCTTTATCGACCTGTGTTGTGACCGAAGAAATTCGGGAAACCATGTATTTATTTATGCTGAATGTGAGGAACTGGGGAGCACAATCCTCAGCAAGATTGCAACATCTGGAAAATACCATATTGTTAAAATAGCAATATGGTATTACCGAGGTGGATCTTGCTCTAGTGTGTATAGGTTTCTCGGCATAAATAGAAAAAATGGGTTTGGGGAATCCCCAGCAAGATGAAAACCTGATGAGAGAACATTTGCCTGAAAGACAATATTGTTAAACACAGGTGGATCTTGCTCTGGGTGAAATGAGGAATTTACGAGAAGTATCATTTAGGGGGCAGTGTTATGTTTTCAAAAAATTAAAATAGTGATAATATGAATTGTAAAAATCGGGATTTGAGGAGGAGAAGCATGATGGAAATAAAAAAGATCGATCAAGATTTTTCAGTATGCAAAGTAGTGGATTATTCACTTGTAAACTTAAATGCAGAATACAGCTTCATTGGAAAAACAGATGAAGAAAAATCCTTGGTATGCATTACAAGCGATGTTCCCGCAAATGTCATTGAGCGTGATGATGGCTGGAAAGGTTTTCGTATTCAGGGGATTTTAGATTTTTCTTTGATTGGAATACTATCTAAAATAGCGGAGATTCTGGCAGAAAACAGTATTTCAATTTTTGCGATTTCAACCTATAACACGGACTATGTTTTGATAAAAAAAGAAAATTATCAAAAGGCGCTGGATATTCTCGAACACTCTGGTTATGAAATTGTAGAGTGACAACTTCCAATTTTTAGAACTGGAGCAATCGGAATTGTGCCAAAGGAGGTAATTATACAATATGAAAAAGAAAGCAATATATCTTGTAGTAATTGTCATCGTACTGTTAATTTGTATTATCGCATTCTTCAAGCCTCTATCGCTTTCAGATATTGCAAGAGAGAATAATCAGATAAAAATGGTATTGAGTGAGCTTGGAGTTAGAAATGGTGAAGCATACATTGATTCCGTTGATTATCAGGATATTACCACAGAACAAAAAAGTGCCATTTTAATCTTATTGGAGAAATACACTTATAAAAGAACACTTGGCACGCTATTTTCAGATGGTTCTATATCTGAATTAGGAGATAAGACACTTTACATTTATGTGTATGATGATGTTTCATTGGTTGGCAGTATATTTGTGTCATCATCGGGAAGAATTGCAGTCAATGAAAAAAATTATCGTATGGAAAATGCAGAACAGTTTATTGAGCAAATAATTGAGATTATGGGACAAGCAGATTAATTCCAGTTTGGCGGTACAATGTTTTTTGGAACGTCCACTTTTATTCATTTTTGAATAAAAGAATTTTGAATAAGCAATTGGAAGGAGCTGATCGTTAAAAAATGATTTGACAACTATAAGCGAAAAGCGGAAATCTGCGAAAATTTATTTTTCGCTAATAACAAAATTTTATGTTTTGTGATATCGAGGGTATGGGGAATCGTAATCTCCATCAAGCTCGTCAGAGAATCAAAATCCAGAAACTGGGTTTTGAGTTACTCTGGGCGATACTTGCTTTAGAAAATGATTTGCCATAATGAGCATAGAACAATGGAATTTGAATTGTATAAAAAAGAGAGAGCTATAAGAAACTCTCTCTGTGATAAAATCAAAATATTTATAGTATCAGTGATTCAGTAAGATTACAAAAATCCTTAACAGGAATATTCTCTTTAAGCGGTAAAGCTGTTTCTAAAAAGGTTTCATCTGAAAATTTCTCGAGTTCAGAATCAAAATGTATAATTGAAACTATTGTATTTAATTGGTATGGGGGAATTGTAACAAAATAATCGTAATCTTCGTAAGAAGGAGTGGCACAAGAAACTTTGATTTTTCCGTCCAATTTCAATTTTGTGAATTCACCATAAATGGAGGTTAAGGCTTTTTCCCTTTCTTCATCAGAAGTAATTCTATCTACATATCTGATATACCAGTAATCTATATTCCCATCTTTTAACTCAATTAAATAATCGTATGATCTGGGTGTTCCGGATTTTATTGTCCATTCAACTTTATGCAGACTTGTCATCATAGAAAGACCACGCATTAAGGTAGAAAAAAACTTTTCATGTACTTGAATTGCGGAGAGATCCGGAGAAAATCCATTGTCAGCAATTATTTTCTTTCGTTCCCGTATTTTTTGAGAAGAATATCCAGTTGCATCATATAATTCCCTGATAAGTTCTGGATTATCAATGGCTTTTGCAATTTTATCAATAGTGCTTTTATATGGTCTTCCAGATCGGGCACCGTTGAGCATTCGTGAAATGGTTGCATTATTTAAGCCGGTTTGTTCAGATAATTCTTTTTGTGTTTTTGTCTGTAAAATGATTTGAAGTATATTGATGAATTTTTCCTGATCGTAAACGCTGTCAGGATTTATTAGTGTGCTTGAATTTGATAAAAATTCGTTCATCCCAATCTCCTTTTGACTTCTTTGATTCCATATATATTGACTTCTTGCGTTTTATCTTATCAATTATATCTCTAAAAATCAATTTCAAACATGAAGAAATCAAAAAAATATTATAGACACTTCTTTATAAAGTCAAAGAAGTCAAAAACGTAATTGACATTTTGACTTCTTTGTGTATAATGTAGAATTAAGAAGTCAAAGAAGTCAAATGAATCAAAACGAAAGGAAGGAGGGTTGTGGATTGAAATATAGGGTTGTTTCGGTTTTAAAAGATAATAGACCACGTTTTTTGATTATTTCTGATATAGAAGAAATTGCAATCCTTCCATCAAAGTATTTGAAGCATCTGGATCAGATTAATGCTTCTCCGAATACTGTAAAATCCGCAGCTTTCGCACTTTCATATTATTACAATTTTCTGCAGGAACAAACGATAGGATTGGATGAGGTTACATTACTTACCTATTCAGAGCAGAACAAACATTTTATTGATTTCTTGTACTGGGTTAAGGGTGGAAAACATACGGAACACAATACACAGACGAGCAATAAGACCTGCAATATGTATCTTGGTGCGGTTTTCAGATATTATCAGTTCTTGGCGCTGGAAGATGTTTTGCCAATGCTTAAAGTCTTACGAGTGAAAAAAGTATCGTATTTTGACAGCATGGGAGTAAATCATCAAAATTCAGTGAATTCGTTTAAAGGTTTCTTCAGAGAAGAAGAACCGAATCTGGAAGAAATTACATCGGAAGAAATACAGGAACTGATAAATGCCTGTACGAATGATAGAGACCGATTGCTGATAGCAATGATGGCAGAAACCGGTCTTAGATTAGGGGAAATTCTGGGAATACATTATACCGAAGATATTGATTTTGAAAGAAGGACAATTCGTGTAAGGTATCGTGAAACCAATACCAACTTGGCGAGGGCGAAAAATGCAGAATATAGAATGGCATTGTTAAGCAATACGACTTTTGAGTTTTTGGTTAAATATATTTCTGACAACCGGAAAAGCCTGATGAATTCGGAATATCTGTTCACAAAATTGACTGGGAAAAACAAGGGGGAGCCATTAGATGCGGATTCTGTATATAGCATGTTGAAAAGGCTATCCAAAAAGACGGATATTAATTCACATCCCCATCAGCTTCGACATTATTTTGCGGAGGAACGAAGAAAAGAAGGATGGGATTTGAATGATATACGTTTTGCTTTAGGTCATAAGAAAGTTGAAACTACCATTAAATATTTGGGTGAGAATAATGAACGGTTGATAGAAGCGACAGATCAGTATTATTCGAATAATGAAGATTTATATCAAATTGCAGATTTTCTGTAAAAGGAAGGAGGGATTACCTTGGCAGTATTAAAAATTGTACCGAAGTTATATCAGGAAAAAATATCTGAGAAATTAAAGGAAGAGATATCTTTAGTAACGAATGGAGAAGCAAAATACTATAACCGGCTATACAAATTTTTCCAGAATACGGATATACAGTGTACTGCAGATATTAACTATGACACGAGAAAAATGTATATGGATTCTCTTGAGAAAGAGGAGATTTCAGAAAAGTATAGAGCGGAATTGCTGAGTTTATTTGATCGCTTAAAAATTGAAAATATGCCGGATGTCTATTCACAAGGTAAACCCTTCTCTGTGGAACAGGAGTTTTTTAAGCAGGACAAATTGTTTTTGCTGTATGTACCCAATAAGAAGAAAGCACAATCTTTCCGCCAGGTGGTCGATAAGAATGATCTGTTATGGGACTTAACAGGGATACATTCATCACAGTTAGTGAGACAGACAAAAGTATTGCTGTGTGAAATCCTGAATATGGATATGGTGCAAAGAAATCGAAGGTATTTTTTGGAACCATTAAAAGCACTGATACGTTTTTGTGATAAATACGGAATAGATGATATTGAGAAAATGGAACAGGCAGATGAGAACAGATTTTATCTGTATTTGAACAAGGAGTCGGAAATTATAAAAAAACAGGCTTCAAAGATTGTTGAGTTTGCAAGAAGAACGTTATTTCTAACAGATCCAGAGACAAATTGGAAAGCGTGTATCTGGTATATGGATAGGTTTCGGTTTGATAAAGCGAGAATCAATGCCAGTTCACCTGTTAAAAGCCTTTCGTTTATTAATATTCATGAAAAAGAAAATCGTGGATACCTGCAATTATATGCAAAATATTTGGTCGGAATATCTGATCTGTCCTTATCTAATATTCGGAATATCATAAGTTTTATTTCACAATTCCTACAATATCTGGACGAACGGAGTAAGAAAGTAACGGAACTGGAGATGCAAGATATAGTGGATTATGTGTCTGTTTTGGATGAATCCAATATTAAGTATTCCACTTTTAACCGATATATTACACATGTGCATACATTTCTACAGTTTTTGAAGATGAAAAATATTGAAGTGTTGAAGTTTTATCCGGAAAGATTTTTAAAAAAAGGATTTCCAGAACACAATGAAAGAAGTGTTCCAGAAAAAACAATTGCACATTTGATTAAGGAGCTGCCGACATTCCCAGAGCACTTACAGTTGATGTATTTGATTTTGCTTTGTACAGGAATTAGGAAAAGTGAGGTTTGCACAATAAAATCGGGTGCTTTTTATTCGCAAGGTAGTGAAAGTTGGATGCGCATATATCAAAGCAAAATGCGGAGAGAAAAAGTTATTCCTATTCCTAGTATATTGGTTGAACTGGTGAATGATTATGAAAAAAAGTATGAAATAAAAAATGGGGAGTATTTATTCAAAAATAAAAAAGGCGGCGCATTTAATGGACAGACTTTTTCAGATCAAATGATTCGGGAGTGTAATGCCCGAGGGATTGACTGTGGAGATTATATATTTCGAGCGCATGATTACAGACATAACCTTGCGACTTCAATGTATGGAAATGGGGTTTCTATACAAGGGGTACGTGATTATCTGGGGCATTCAAGCGAAAATATGACAAAACAGTACATTGATTTCATGCCGGAACGTATTGTATCGGCTGAAGATAAATATTTTTCAAGAAATCAGTCATTTAAATTGAAAGGAGCAGAAGAAGATGAAAGGTAATATTAGTGTGATTTCTTATGATTGTTATCAACAAGCTACAGAAAAACAGTTGGAAGGACTGAAATGGAAGGAAAACAGGGTGTACTACATATCGGGGATTCTTAATGAAAAGATACAGGAAGAGATTTATGGGTATATCGATGATAGGTGCAGACGTTTATCATTATCAACAGTAGTAAATGATATTTACAGATTTGATCTGTTAAAAGAATTTCTGAATGAGAAATGTACGAATTGTAGCAGCATCACCGATAAAAAATGGGAAGAGCTGGAGAGAAGCTATAAAGCATTTTTATATAAAAAAGGATTGGCGCTGTGCGTCAGAAGAAATAGACCAGATAGGCGGAGTGTTGAACAACAAAGCAGTGCTCAGGTTTCTTTTCTGAAAATGTATTATGAGTATGTTGTGAAGTTGAAAACAGCGGATATTCCTGAAAATGAAAAGGATGTATGGGATATGAGAAAGCTGGATATTGTGCCAAGGAGTAATCCAATTCGTGGCAGATATAGATTAGATTTTCGTGAGATTAGACAGAAAGAATTTAAGGAGATAATAAAGAGAATATTGTATAGTCACTGCCAGACAAAAGCAATGGGCAGTATAAAAGCTGAATTGCGAGGATTTCGTCGGTTCGCTGGATTCATGTATGACCGGTTTCCAGAAGTAAAACATTTTACAGAAATTAGTAGGGATATGATAGAGGATTATCTGGTTTATATAAAGACGGATACCGGTCTTACATCAGTTAGTTATACGACGGAACTGTCGGTTTTGGATAATCTGCTGGACGAAATTGGGCATGAACTGGAAATAGAAAATTTATGCAACCTTTTTCTTTCCAGTGATTGCAAAGCATATGACAATGCTTTACCCGAAGCGTATTCAAATGCAGAAATTAGGAGGTTTAATAGTGCATTAACAAAATTAAAACCCCAGTTAGGCAGATGTTTAATAATACACCAGATGCTTGGAACAAGAATAGAGGATACTTTGACATTACGTAGGGATTGTTTATCTGAAAAATCTGGACATTATTTTATAACTGTCATCCAGCAGAAAACAAGAAAATACAAAAGACCGGTCAGCGATCAGTTAGCGGAATTGATTAGAAAAGCAATAGAGGTTTCAGAAAAGGAGCATCCGGATTCGGAATACATTTTTCTGCAAGATAATGGGAAATTATATACAGATTCGATGCTGAAATATCATGTAAATATCATGATTTATGAAAATGATATCAGGGACGATAACGGAAATTATTTTGAGTTTCGTACACATCGTTTTAGACATACATTTGGAGTGAAACTTACAGAAATGAAATTAGATGATGATAGCATTGCAAGGCTGCTGGGGCATAAGGATACACGAACCATACCACATTATAGGCGCTTAAGAAATGAAGCATTAGCGGAGGATACAAAGGCTGTGCGGGACGAAATGAATGAATTGTTAGCACAATATAGGAGGGAAAAGGAAAATGCAGAAACACGATAAAATGGTAGCACTGGCAAAGGAAAAAAGTGCGGAAATGACGGAAACAGCAATAACAGCTATTGAAAGCATGTACAGAAAAAATGAAAAAATTTCTGTTGCGGAGCTTACAAAGCTAACAGGACTTTCCAGAGGGTTTTTCTATAATAATCCAAATGTGAAACAGGTAATGATGGAATTGAAGGAAAAACAACAGGGACAGACATTGCGGAATCCTAAAAGTGATGCTATTGCAAAAGCGCAGGAAGCAAGGATTAAGAGTTTAGAACAAAAATTATCCGATAGTGTTCCGAAAAGCGAATATGAAAATCTTCAAAAAAAATATGAAGAATTACAAGTGAAATATAGTCAAGTGAAAAATGGAACCCTGTTAAAGCTGTATGAACAATTGTAGGAAGAAAAGGAGGAGATTAATTTATGCAGAGCAAAATTTATGATAAGAAAAATGGACTTACTTATACGTTATGTGGTGACTATTATATACCGGAACTAACATTAACGGATACCGAACCAACTTATGGGAAATATGGGATGCTCCGTAAAAGCTATTTACAGGAACACAGAAAGGCAAAATATCAAATTTTATTGTTACAAGGAGAACTTGTAGAGCATCTGAATCAAATTGACGAAGAGGCAAGGGATAAGGAAGAACGATTAGTAAAACAGATGATGGAGAAAGATGGGATTACAGAGGAATTAAAAAGAACGGATCAGATGGAATGGCTGCGTAGAGTAAACAACATCCGTAACCGAGCGGATGAAATTATTTTAAATGAACTGATTTACGTGTAGGGGGGAGCGACAATGAGATACCGGATTGAATATGCAGATGGACGGTGCTGTAATTTTGCCAATAGCCGGAAAGATCTTCTGGAATGGCTGAAATTATTAAAGGGAGAAGAGATCACAGATATTCGGAAAATCTACAAAAACGGTGTGACAGATTCTGTATTCGATAAGTACCAGAATTATGTGAATAGCAATGCTAATTAGGGAAGGGTAACAATCATTATTTGGAACGCAAAAATTCTGCAGTTCGGATAGCAAAAAAGTGGAAGACCGGAACGCAAGAATTTTGCAGTCCGGAAGGCAAAAAAGTGGAAATCCGGATAGCAAGATTTTGGCTGTCCGGAAAGCTGAAAGAGAAATTGAAAAACTATCAAGAAGAAAGGGATTAAAAATGTTCATTAAATATATAACAAAAATGTTCCTGCATTTGATTATTGCAGTAATGACATTAATTTGTTGGTTTATAAAAATCCCGATGATGTTGGGAAATATTTTACTTTACTTTTTATCAATTGTTTTTATATTGACAGGTGTTTTAAGTTATGGATTTACACTGGAGTCTGCAAGCGAATGTTGTCGAATGATAATAATTGGCATGACGTTTGGGGCAATACCAGACTTTGTCCCATTTTTGGGAAAAAGTTTAGAGACATTAGTTGAAAAGCTGTTGATTATGACAAATGAATAATAAAGTCGATATGAAAGAGGGCTATGAAAGGCTCTCTTTTCTTTTTTGTGGCTGAGAAATAGCCAAGGTAATAACGTTATATACAGTGTGTATTATGTTCAGATATTGTATTTATGCATGATGGGAGAATGAGGAGTCCATATAAAGGCACTGAATACAGGACATGACGGCTCGTTGTCCACCGGCCATGCCAATTCACCACATGATATCATTTCAAGAATTGAGACTATGGTGCTTCAAGGTCAGGATTTCCCACTCAATGCGATACGGCAGCAGATAGCATCCGGAATAGATATTATTGTCCAGCTTGGCAGGCTGAGGGATAAAAGCAGGAGAGTCCTTGAGATATCAGAGGTGGATGGATTTATGGATGGTGAAATTGTGCTGCATACGCTGTATCGTTTTGAGGAAACCGCTGTTTTGGACAGTGGGAGGATACAGGGCTTTTTAAAGAAAGCAGGGACACTTTGTCACACCGACAAGCTTATGGCAGCAGGGCTTAGTGTATAGGCTGTTATGTGGCATTTAAAGTAAGAAAGGCTGTAGCTGTCAGTATAGGAATATATGTTACTGAACAGTTATGAAGGGTTTGATTATATGGATTACAGCAGATATTCCATGTGCACAAAGGATTGGGGGATTGTTTTCATAAAAAGTATGGCTGCCACAGTGATTATCGCATATTTGTTTTATGACAGTCCTATTGTTGTTATTGCTTTTCCGGCGGTGTTTGCGTATTGTGCAAAGCTGTGCAGGCAGGAGGGTGTCAGAAGACAAAAGGAAAAACTAAATGAAGAGTTTATGAATGTACTTAAGGTATTGAGCTCGAATATGCTGGCCGGATACTCTGTGGAGAATGCATGGCAGGAGGCTGAAAAAGAGATGGAGCTCATGTATGGGAATGATTCGCTTATGCTGTCTGAGATACAGGAGATGAACAGGCAGATAAAGATGAATCAGACATTTGAGGCGGTGCTGTCAGAATTTGCTCATAGAAGCGGTCTGGAGGATATAGTCAATTTTTCTGATATTTTCTCATTTGCAAAGAGAAGCGGCGGCAGATTTGTGGATATCATAGAGTCTACCACTTACAGGATGTGGACAAAGTATGATACCAACCGACAGATAGAGGTTGCGGTTTCTGCCAAAAGACTTGAGCAAAAGACTATGAACTATATTCCGATATTTCTTTTGGCATTTTTAAAGCTGTCTTCAAGAGATTATATGTCTGCACTATACGGAAACCTGATCGGGGTAATCTTTATGAGTACCTGTCTTTTAGCCTATGCAGGGGCAATTAAACTGGCAAAGAAATTTTTACAGGTAGGAATAGGCATATGACGGGAGGAAAGAGGCTTAGAATAGCAGCATTATTTGTTATAGTTTTAGTTTTTGCTTTTATCATGGACATGTCGTCAAATGCTATAACTGATAATACACTTATACGCAATGATACAGGTGACGGAGATGCAGTATATGATCTGGTGCTAAATGCGGATGGACTCGATGAGGATTACAGCTATCAGCTGAAGGTTAGGGAGGAGCAGCCTTCGGATAAACAGGCGAATGAGCTGTTTACACAGGCGAAAAAAGAGATAGACGACAGCTTTTGTGAAGAGAACCAGAGTGTGGAACAGGTCAGAGGGCATGTGATTATGAAGGATGAATATGCATCTGGAGCTGTGGAGGCAGAGTGGACACTGAGTGACTATGATGTGGTTGATATTAATGGAGATGTGAACCAGGATGCATTTGAGGAGGCTGATGATGAACAGGGAAAGCTGATTAGCGCAAGTGTTGAGCTTTCCTGTGGCGAACACACACAGCTGTATGATTTCTCATTTGTGGTATTTCCGGATGAACTGGACGCAGGCGAGCGCCTCATAAAGGGTATCAACAGACATATTGACAGTGAGATGTCAAAGACAGGGACTAAAAAGTTCACACTGCCGGATGAGGTAGATGGAGTAAAGCTTAGCTGGTCGCAGGAAAAAAGCAATACTGCAGCTAAAATAGCCATGCTTGAAGTTGTTGTTATAGTTCTTCTGGTGCTTGAGAAAAAGGAAAAAAAGAAGACGGCGCAGAAGGAGAGAAATATACAACTGCAGCTCGAATATCCGGAGATAGTCAGCAAAATGGCTGTTTTGATGGGTTCAGGAATGACTGTGGAGCAGGCATGGAATAGGATTACCGCCCGTTATCTTGACGAGCGGAAAAATAATGATAAGAATATTATGCCCGCTTACGAGGAAATGCTTGTGACGGAGAGGGAAATCTCAGATGGCGTGACAGGCAGAAAAGCATACGCAGATTTTGCGGAAAGAGTAAAGCTGCCATGCTATCAGAAGCTTGTACGCATTATTTTACAGAGTATTCACAAAGGAAGTAAGGGTGTATGTGAAATGCTTGAGAAGGAATCGGAGGATGCATTTGATGAGAGGAGGCTTTTAGCCTTAAAGCTGGGTGAAGAGGCCGGCACCAAAATGCTTATGCCGATGATGATTATGATGGCTATAGTCATAGCAATAGTAATAGCACCCGCAATCATTGATTTTAAGATATAGAAAGGAAAAATTATGTTAGGCTTTAAGAATTTTTTATTAGATGAGGATGGTGCAGGAGTAGTGGAAATGATACTGATAATTGTCGTGTTAATCGGTCTGGTGCTGATTTTTAAGAAGCAGCTTACGACACTTGTAAACAATATCTTTCAGACAATCTCAAGAGAGGCTGGTAAAGTGTGAGAGGCAGTATAACGATATTTGCCACAATGCTTCTAATGCTGGTGTCACAGTTTCTGTTTACTGTACTGGAAGCCGGCAGGAATCTGACACTTACCAATATAGCATGCATGAATTCAGAGGCTGTAGCAGAGTCAGTTTTTGCACAGTATTGCAGACCATTGTGGGATGAATACCATCTGTTAGCGTATGACGCCGGAAGTGACGCAATGGGCAATGTGGATATCGAAAATGTCAAGTCGTATATGAAGAAGCTTACGACTGATAATTTTAAGATAAGCGATTCAGGAGCTTTTGCCGGGGGTACTATTGTAAACGGCACCAGTATGCTAAGGTTGTCAATGGATGAACTCGAATCCATGAAATATGTGCTTATGACGGATGATGGTGGTGATGTGTATACAAATGCGGTTGTCTCATATATGAAGAAAAATATTGGTTATGAAACAGTCAAAAATCTTTACAGTCAGTATAGCTCATTGAATGAAAACAAGTCTGCGGGTGAGTATGATGACAGTAAAATAGATAGTGCGTTAAAAGCCTTAAAGGATAATGCAGCTCATGAAGGCGGAGGCAAAAGCATAGCGAGGTCGTCACCGCCAAGAGCTTACAGTGCTCCTTCATCGGTTTCGAAAGCAAAGCAGACGTCAGAAAGTAAGGCAGAAAGCACAGAAGGCGGTAATGCAATAGAAAATCCGCTGGTCAAGGTGCAGAAAGTAAAGGCATCAGGCAGTTCATGGCTAATTAAAGGGAACAAAAAGAAAGGAAAAACCAATCCAGACGGTATCAGCGGCAGGCTACAAGAATAAATTGTGATTTCACAAGATTGGTGTTATAATAAGAGAAAAGCTCCTGCCGGGGCAGCCGCCCCGGTGGTATGGGTAGAAAGGCAGGAAAACAATATGCACATCAGCTATAAACCACTCTGGCACACACTGTTAGAGCGTGATATGCGAAAAGAAGATTTAAGGCTTGCCGCTGGTATGACAACGAATATGATTGCCAACATGAGTAAAGAGGGAAAGCACATCAGCATGGACACATTAGCCCGTATCTGCGAAACGCTGAATTGTGAGATTACCGATGTGATTGAGTTAGTACCAGACGAGCCTGCTTCCACAGGAGGTAAGGAACATGAGCGAATTGAAACCAAGAATAACGGAAAACGGAATTGATTATATCCTTGTCGGAGATTACTATATCCCGGATTTGAAGCTGCCGAAGGAACACCGCCCTATTGGAAAGTACGGACGGATGCACAGGGAATATTTAAGGGAAGTCCACCCAGTCAGATTGAACACATTGACCTTGACCGGGGAGTTATGGACATACCTTGCAGACCTGAACGAACAGGCACAGGAACGGTTAGACACCATCATGGAGCAGATGAAAGATGCCGAGGGCGTGACCGAGGAATTGAAACGAACCCAAGAAATGGAATGGGTGCGGCGTTGCAATAACATTCACAACCGGGCAGAAGAAATTATTTTGCAAGAGATGATTTATTCATAACGGTATGATAGAATGATTATGACAAATCGGGATTGACCGAGCTGAAAGAGAAGGATGCTTGTTGCCCGAAAGACAAGAAGATGGAAGTAGAAGAAAACAAAAAATAATTTTTTATATGAAAGGCTGGTTGCAGAATGTCAAAACAAAATATTTATGATAATGATTTATTTTACGAAAACTTCGAGAAAATACGTAGCAAAGAAATCAATTTTAATGATATTATTGAGACACCAATAATATTAGGAATGATACCTGAACTATATAAAAAGAAAGTATTAGATATTGGATGTGGTATGGGGCAACATGCACTTCAATATTCAAAGAAAGGGGCGTTATCCGTTCTTGGAATTGATATATCGGAAAAAATGTTAGCATATGCAAGAAAAAATAATGCTGCCTCTAATATTGAATACAGAAGGCTGGCTTTTGAAGAATTGGATGATTTAGAGGAAAAGTTTGATGTTATTACAAGTTCATTGGCTTTTGATTATGTAGAAAATTTTGAAAGGCTTATGAAACAGATTTATAGTCACTTGAATGAAAATGGCAAATGTGTTTTTTCGATGTCACACCCAATAAGTACAGCATATGATGGGACTTTTGACAGATATACCAGAACAGAAACTGGAGAAAGATTATATGCTAATCTACGAAATTACGGAATAGAGGGTAAGCGTGTTATTCATTGGGTAGTAGATGAATATGAACTTTATCATAGAACGATTTCAACATTAATAAATGATATTGTTTCTGCTGGATTTATTATTGAGGAATGTCAGGAATCAAAAGTACCAGAATCAATTAGAGAAAAGCGACCAGATATGTTTGGAGGAGTTATTCATCAGCCAGACTTTATTTTTTTTAGGTGTGGAAAGAAAAATTAATATTTTATCTATGTAAAGAACCCGACAAGTTCCAGTTTGTCGTTCTAAAAATTCAACTGAATAATCCCAGCAAAAACCGCTGCTACATGGAAGCCAACAAACCATGCAACAGCGGTTTTTCTTTACCGTTTTTTCCTTTGGCTGATAGGCGTTCCCATTTTCTTTGATTTTTTGAGAATCCGAATCAGCCAGCGAAATTCTTCGTCTGACAGATTTTTATAGTTGATACCGAGCTGTTTACAGTAAAGGACAACCAGCTTTTCATCCCGGCTGCCCTTGAAATTTTCGACCGCTTCCAGATTTTCTTTCAGTTCATTGGCAACAGTGGTCTGGGGTGCACTCTCACTGTCCTTTTTATGGGCTTCTCGAATATCCCGGATAATGAGGTTGAGGTCATCCCGTACCATCTGACTGAAATATTCATCATCACTGATATGGGCGGCTTGTAGCACTTTCAAATGGGGGTCGTCTTCGCCAGGGCGATACCGTTCAATGATTTCATGTCGGACAGTATCAACAAGGGCATTGAGGTTTTGAATCTGCATGGTGGCAATCCCGTCCACATAAATCTCAATGTCCGCAAGAAACTTGATAAAATCTTTATGTGTGGCAAGCTCACAGAGCAGACGGTTGTTAATCCGACCGCTTTTCAGGAGAGCAACCATCTCATCATTCAAATGCAACTCCGTCAATGGCGTGTTGATCTGCTCCCTGTTCTCTGTCCGGCACAGCAGATAA